>Ga0155011_108_pt1 | contig 48478 bp, 58 predicted proteins | sample RifCSPhighO2_01_FD_105979 | JGI IMG/M metagenome (GOLD analysis project Ga0155011, IMG submission 105979) | Candidatus Gottesmanbacteria bacterium RIFCSPHIGHO2_01_FULL_47_48
TCTTTCCTGAGAAAACGGGAGAAAATTGAGCAGTAGTTCTTTTAGTGGGAGAAACCCAAAAAATTCATGGACTTACCGCGTAAGTCCTGTTTAGAAAGACAGTTAAGAAAAGGCATAGGTTGGGGTCAAGCAATGTGGGGGAAATTGCTCAATAATTCAACCAGAATGTTACAGAGCTACACGGATTGGATGGATTTAGCAATTACTTTTGAACGGGGGAGAGAGAGGAGCGGGCGACCTCGAAGAAAAGTGATTCTCTGTGTGGTGCGAAGGACTAACCCCAGGACGTCAAGAGAGGAATTTTTGATCGGGAGGGGTTAGGGGGAGCACAAAACTTGTTCAATTAAAAGTGGACCCGGGTGAGGAAGTTGGAGTGAATAGGAGCAGAGAGTATGTGAGTGAGGGAGTGTTGGTGGCGGCGGCCGCCGGAGGCTCTGGCCAGCCGGAGGTTGCCGGAGGAGAGAGGCTCTGGCTTTATTCTTTTGACGGCGATTTGCCGAACGGGTCAATTCTTCGCTAGCCCTTCCGGGAGAAATAGTCTATAATTTGGCCTTGGTATGGAGGTTCCCTCATTTCCGGCAAGACAGCGGCACGCCAAAGAATTTGCTAAGAATGGCAAGAAAATGCGTGGCTTTAAGATGGAGATGAAGTTCAATCTGAAAGATATCGTTCTGTATCTGGTGGTTGGTTTTATATCACTTTTGATGCTGGCGAGCGTTTTTGGGGGACAGGGCGCGGTGGAAAGAAAGCCCATTTCTGAAGTGCTGTCGGACGCTAAGAATGGGAAGGTGAAGGAAATTACGGTGGTTGAGGACCAACTGACGGTCAAGTATGACGATGGCAAGGTGGTGGAGTCGCAGAAGGATCCAAATCAAGATCTGAACCGGACGCTTTTTTCGAAAGACGAGTTGGGTCTTGATCCGCGGGCGGTGACGCTTATTAACAAAGATGACGTGACGAAGAATGTCGTTTTTAATCTGCTGAGCAGTATCTTGCCGATTTTCCTCATTTTTGGGCTCATTTTGTGGATGTATCGCCGGCAAGGGGGAGCGGGTTCAATCTTTTCCTTCGGGCAGTCACCGGCGAAACTGTATAACCAGGACCGGCCGAAGATTACTTTTGCGGATGTGGCCGGGGTGGATGAAGCGAAGAAGGAACTGGAAGAAGTGGTGGACTTTTTGAAGAATCCGAAGAAATACGCTGCTCTGGGGGCAAGAACGCCCAAGGGGGTTCTTCTGGTGGGCCCCAGCGGAACGGGGAAAACGCTTTTGGCGAAGGCAATTGCGGGAGAAGCGGGGGTGCCGTTTTTCTCGATGGCCGGCTCGGAATTCATGGAAATGTTGGTCGGAGTCGGGGCATCAAGGGCCAGAGATCTCTTCCAGACGGCGAAGAAAAATAAACCGGCGATTATTTTTATTGATGAGATTGACGCGATTGGGCGGACGCGGTCGGTGGGGATTGTCGGGGGGCATGACGAGCGGGAGCAGACATTAAATCAGATTCTCATCGAGATGGACGGTTTTGAGCCGAACGAGAGTGTGGTAGTTATAGGTGCTACAAATAGAGGAGACTTGTTGGATTCGGCGCTACTGCGGCCGGGGCGGTTTGACCGACGGGTGGTTTTGGATTTGCCGGACAAGGAAGGGCGGCTGGCGATTTTGAAAGTGCATGCCAAGAATAAGCCTTTTGAAGAGACAGTTGATTGGGAGAAAGTGGCGAAGCGAACGGTCGGATTTTCGGGGGCGGATTTGGAGAATATGCTCAATGAGGCGGCGATTCTGGCGGCGCGGGAGAGCCACACCAAGATTTCGATGGCCGATCTGGAAGAAGCGGCGACGAAGGTGAAGCTGGGACCGCAGAAGAAGCGGCTGCAGTCGGAACTTGACAAGAAGATGACGGCCTATCATGAGGCCGGGCACGCGATTGTGACCCATGAATTGCCACACATGGACCCGGTGCACCGGATCTCGATTGTGTCCCGGGGAATGAGTTTGGGACACACCTTGATTCCGCCAGCGGCGGACCGGTTGCACGAGACTAAAGCACATCTTCTCGAGCAGATTGCCTCGATGCTCGGGGGCCGGGCAGCAGAGGAGTTGGTTTTTGGGGACATTACGACGGGGGCGGCGTCGGACATTTCCTCGGCGACGACGGTGGCGCGGGAAATGGTGATGGAGTATGGCATGAGCGTTTTGGGGCCAATTAACTTTGACAACGAGATGAAGACGGCGGCGGGGAGGTTTTACACAGAACCGGTCAAGTTGTCTGAGGAGATGCTCGCTAAGATTGACGGGGAAGTGAAAAAGCTCATTGACGAGGGGCTTAAAGTGGCAGCGGCGATCCTGCGGAAACACCGAAAAATCCTCGACGCGGTGGCGGCGGAACTTATTGTTAAGGAGACGATTGATGATGAGGAGTTTGTGCGGGTTGTGGGGCACCCCAAGGTTGCTTTGGCTCCTGCCAAAGCAGCTTAATTTGAAATTTTAAATTTTTAATTTGAAATTAATTTCAAATTTCAAACTTCGAATTGAAAATTTGAGGTTAACTTCAGGAAAAGTATTTCTTCAGGTAGAAGACTGGTCTTGATAGATGGACATGCGGTTTTGCACCGGGCGTATCACGCGCTTCCTCCAACGCTGACGAACAAAAGGGGGGAAGCGACGAATGCGGTTTACGGATTTTCGACAATGCTTCTTAGAGTTCTCTCAGATCTTAAACCAGACTTTCTGGCGGTGGCGTTTGACGTGCCGGCGCCCACATTTCGGCAGCAGGCATACACGGCCTATCAAGGGAGGCGGCCGGAGATGGAGTCGTCTTTGAAGGACCAAGTGGGTTTGACGCACGAGATGCTCTCGGCTCTCCAGGTGCCGTTTTTTGAGGTGGCAGGGTTTGAAGCGGATGATTGCATTGGGACGCTTGCAAAGCAAGCAGTAGGAAATCAGGAGAATGGGGGAAATCGGGGGAATATGGGTGTTGAGGTTTTTATTGTGACGGGGGATCGGGATATGCTGCAGCTTGTTTCGGACAAAGTGAAAGTGTATGTGCCGGTGAAGGGACTGTCAGAGGCAAAAACATATGATGTTCAGATGGTTGAATCGGAGTTTGGGGTTACGCCTTCACAGTGGGTTGATGTGAAGGCACTTAAGGGGGATGCGTCGGACAATTATCCGGGAGTTTCGGGGATTGGGCCGAAGACAGCAGGCGAGCTGATTGCAAGGTTTGGAAGTCTGGAGGAACTTTATGGGAGATTGGGGGAATTAGGGAAATCGGGGAAGTCGGGGGAGATGACGGCGAAGAAGCTTGCCAGTGGGGCGGAGGCGGCGGGTTTGGGAAAAAAGCTGGCGGCAATTGTGACTGACGTGCCGATTCATTTAGATTTAGAGGCAGCGAGAGTTAGTCGGGTTGACTGGCAGGGGGGTGTGCGGTATATGCGGGAGAGCTTGGGGTTTAAGAGTATTCCGGAGAGAATAGAAAAAAGTTACATTAGTTACAGCAGTAACGAGAGTAACGTCAGTGACATTAGTGACGAAAGTCACAAAAGTGACACAGGAAAGAAAAGGACGAAGGATGGACCTGATGAGCAGATGAAGTTGATTTAGAAGAAAAACTTCTTGCGGAATTCTTACTTTGCACGAATCTTGATAGAATTGGGGAATGAAGGTTGCGCTGGTGCATGATTACCTTAAAGAATATGGTGGAGCAGAAAGGGTTTTGTCAGTGTTGCATGAGATGTTTCCGGAAGCGCCGATTTACACGGCGTTTATGACGCCCGGGTCGACGGCGGCAAAAGCTTTTAAGGGTGCGAAAATAGTGACTTCGTGGGCGGATTTACTGATCCGAAATTTCAATCTGTATAGCCCGTTGAGATTTCTTATCCCGGCGATTTGGGAGAGTTTTGATTTTTCGAAATTTGACGTGGTGATTTTGTCGAGCAGCGGGTACATAACTAAGTTTCTTAGGAAGTCTAGGGGGCCTAGGGTACTTTGCTATTGCCATACTCCTCCGAGATTCTTGTATGGCTACGTCACAGCAATGGAGTGGCGGAGGTTCTGGCCGGTGAAAGTTTATGGTTATTTGCTGGCTCATTTTTTGCGGCTGTATGACTTTTTGGGGGCGCAGCGGGTGGACCAGTTTGTGGCTAATTCGGAAAATGTGGCGGCGAGGATCCGGAAGTTTTATCGGAAGGAACCGGTGGTGATTTACCCGCCGGTGGAGGTGGAGGAGATCCAAAGGGTTACTAGGGGAAATCGGGGGAATCAGGGAAATCAGGGAGCAGGGAAGGAGAAATATTTTTTGGTGGCGGGGAGGATTGCGGGGGCCAAGGGAGTGGATTTGGCGATGGCCGCGGCGAATAAACTTGGAGTGAAACTGAAAATTGTTGGGGAGTTTGCTGGACTTAGGTTTGGGGCGACGGATTTGGAGAAATTAAAGTCGCCGAACATTGAGTTTTTGGGGAGAGTTTCGGATGAAGAGCTTTATGGACTTTATGCCGGGGCAAGGGCGTTTTTGGCCCTGGGGCAGGATGAGGATTTTGGGATGACGCCGGTGGAGGCGATGGCAGCAGGGACACCGGTGGTGGCTTTCAAGTCGGGGGGGTATCTTGAATCAGTGATCGAAGGAAAGACCGGGACGTTTTTTGAGGAGTATAATGCGGAAAGTTTGGCGGGGGCGATGAGGAGGATAGGAAAAATAAAAATTAAAAAAGAAGAATTAAGAAGGCAGGCGGAAAAGTTTTCGAAAGAACGGTTTGTGTTGAATTTTCACCAGTTGATTAAGAAACTTAAGTGACTTAAGTGACTTAGGAATCTTGAGTTGGGTAGGAGGGATTTATGCCGGAGCTTCCTGAAGTGGAGACGATTCGGACCCAATTGGCTGATCGATTGATCGGCAAGGAAATCGTGGATGTCTCGGTGCGGCTGCCGAAGATTTTTGAAGGCGATCCGAAGAAAATTATCGGGGCGAAGATTACGGATGTTTTGCGGCGGGCGAAGATCGTGATTATTAAACTGGATAATGAATTGAATATTGTGGTGCATTTGAAGATGACGGGACAACTCGTTTATGGAGAGGCGAGGACGGATCAGGGAAATAGGGGGACTACGGGAGGTCAGGGGAACCAAATTATTGCGGAGACGATTAGTTTTTCGCAGGGGATTCCGTTTGCGGGGTTTTCGCTGCCAGCAAAAACAACCCACGTGATTTTCGAACTGTCTGGAGGAGTCCTTTTCTTTAATGACATGCGGCAGTTTGGGTGGATACGCATAATGAGCAATGAGCAATTAGCAATCATCAATGAGAAGTATGGGCCGGAACCGTTTTCGAAAGATTTTACGGTCGAACACTTGAAGAAGATTCTGGCCAATTGGGGGAGACCGGTGAAATTGCTGCTTTTGGAACAGTCAAAAATTGCGGGGATTGGAAACATTTATGCAAACGAGGCGTTGTGGTGCGCGGAAATTAGCCCGATGCACCGGGGGAGAGATTTGGTCAAAGATCATCCGGAGAAAATTGCCCAATTGTATGAATGCATTAAAAAGGTTTTGGAGATGGGGCTGAAGTATGGGGGGAGCAGTGCGGCGGACGAGGCATTTGTGAATGCGGAGGGGAAGCCGGGAAAGATGCAGGAGCATTTTGTGGTCTATCAGAAAAACGGCCAAATGTGTCCGCGATGCGGGGGGGAAATTAAGGTTAGCCGGATTGGGGGACGGGGGACGTTCTTTTGCCCGAAGTGTCAGAAATAGGTTGTTTATATATATTATTATCAAAGGCGACCTGCCCGATAAATTCTGGTTCATCTTGAGGATCTTTTCCAGCGATGAAAATTTCATAATGGCTTAAATTTGGATCTTGTTGGTCGGGCTTTATCGCTTTGAATGAAAATTCCCTCCAGGTTCCAAGAGAAACAGCTTCCTGAAGTCCTTCGAGTTCGTGTTCTTGATCAGCAGTAAGCGCTACAGAAACGTCTATCTTTGTTGCATAGCGGTAGAACGTTTTGGAGTCAAATACTGGATAGAGGTTTTCCCACTCGTCCCATTTAGGTGCTTCATCCATGTGTTTATTCTCTCTCTCTCTCTCTCTCTCTCTCTCTGCTTAAAAAGTCAACCCCTCGGCAAGCTCGGGGCAAGATTTGGGGCGGTTGTGCGGGAGGGCGGTTTTTGTTATCATTGGTTTATGAGAAAGACAATGAATTTGACGGCGCTAGCGAAGAAATATGGCGAGGGGTATGTGGCCCGAGTTTCGGGGACGGCTCGGGTGATGGCCTTTGCCAAAAAAGTGGACCAGCTTTTGGAGAAGATCAAGGATAAAAAGGAGTTTAAGGAAAATAAACTGACGATTAGCTGGATTCCAAAGTATGGCCAAAAGTACTCTTTTAAAATTTCCCTTCGAGTATGTTAGGGTTTCCGGTCTTGGGATATTGTTTTATCCAATTGTTTCGTTAGATCTGAAGACCATCTTCGGTTGGAAGAAATTCGATTTTTTAGTGGATACCGGGGCGGATTTGACAACGCTGCCCGCGACAGTGCTGCCCTATTTGGGGATAGAGAAGGAAGGGCTCAAGGAAAGTAGGACGGTAGGTGTGGGCGGGATTGAGGTTGCCACTTGGGAGATGAGTGTTCCCTTGAGACTGGGAACAAATGAGTTTTTGGTGAAGGCGGCAGTTACTCAGGATAGCTCAACCCCGTTTCTTCTGGGAAGGAAAGACCTTTTTGAGGAAAGGTTTAGCCTTATTCTTGACTCGAAAGATAAGGTGACGGTGATTAAGGAGAACTGAAAGCCAGGGGGACGTTTTTTTGCCCGAAGTGTCAGAAGTAGAGATTTAGCTGTGGTTTCCGGAAGTTTTTAATTCGTATGAAGCACCTAGACAAAACGCAGAGGCTCTCTTTCTTCGTGAAAGGTCACTAGGGCCCTCATTAATCGTTCCTTGAAGTTCAACATCGAGTCCTACCATAATTTTGGCAGCGCGATGTTTGCTTTTGTTTCTCCCTTTGCTATGTAAGCACCTAACTTTAAACTGGTTTGAAGTTCTTCATTGAGCATGGGTTTATTGTCTCTCTCTCTGCTTCAAAAGTCAAATTCGGGTTGTTTCGTCGCGATTGGGGATTAGGCGGGGGTTAGGCTTTAATGAGCAGTTTGGCTTGGAAAACCTTGCGAAAATCAGTGTCAAACGTGGCAAAGCCGTCGATTTCATTGGCCTGCATAGTCAGCAAATGATAGGCGTCGCGGGGATGCAAGGAGAATGTCTCCATTAGGTCAATCACTTCCAATTGTGAGTTAATTTCGCTTGGCGGGTTGATGATTGAAATGTTCGGAAGATTCAAGACCGAAGTCAGGTTTTCTTTTAAATCTGAAAAATGGTTTTTGGAGCCAACGGCCTTAAGGTTTTTACTGGTTTGATAAAGAAATTCGTCAAGACAGAGCGGGGAAATATAGAGTAATGTGCCTTCGTATTCAAGTTTTGAAAGAAGATCTCGACTTCGGGAAAAATTGACAGATCCGGAGTTTTTGAAATAGATGAGGACATTGCTATCGAGGTAACATTTCGTCATACATTTTGTCATAGTCCCGGTTCATTTCATCGGCTGTTTTTCTGGGGCCAAAATTAAACCCTCCGGCAAGTTGTTTGACCCTTTCAACTCTCTCTTCGGGGGAGAGCATGCTTGAGGTATTGGATGGGGTGTATTGTCCAACGACACGGCTGTCCTTTACAATCGTTAGAGGAATGGCTTTGTCGATGTAGGCTCCGGCATTGCGGCGAAAATCGGTGATGGAGACGATTACTTGGTTCATGAGGCGATTTTAGCATGATCCATCACTTTGTCAATGGATGGAGTGATGGGCGGGATGATTGGTCTGTGTACGTGATTGGCGGTCAGGGGACGTTTTTTTGCCCGAAGTGCCAGAAGTGATGGTCAAGTTATTGGAGCAGGCGGTGAGACTAGGGTGCTTTTCGAGCTTCCAGTGCTTGCCTTTTTGCGTCAAGATCGATAATTACTACTGGGATATTGGGTTCTGCTTTTGCTATCTGTCTGGCCCGAAGCTTTTGTTCGTCAAGGGGTAGCCAGCCATCATGGTTTGGCCTATCAGTTCCTTTTACAATGGCTGCACTGGTACCGTCCGTACCTTCAGCAGTAAGAAAACCTTCTTTATTCTTTCCGGAGCCTCTTGTTTCTAGAATAATTGCTGGACCCATGAGCCTATTCTCTCTCTCTCTGCTTCAAAAGTCAAGTTTTTTTTGACCAAGATGACACTTATGAGTCTAATGGGCCAAATGAGTTAAAATGGAAAGGTGCTAAAGAGTTTGCGGCTCCAGAATTTTAGAAATTATTCCAAGCGAACGTTTGAATTTTCGGACAAGACGACTTTGATTGTCGGGCCTAACGCGATCGGGAAGACGAATGTGCTGGAGGCCATTTATCTTCTGGCTACCGGAAGGAGTTTCCGGGCGGAGGAAGAAAAGGAGCTGGTGAAAGAGGGAGAAAGTTTCTTTCGTGTGGATGGTGGACTCGAGGAAAAAGAAGTGAGTCTCATGGGGCTCATGGGTCCGATGGGGCCAATGAGAAAAATTTATCAGGTTAACGGGGTTAACCGGCGGCAAGTTGATTTCGTGGGGAATTTACGGGCGGTGCTTTTTAATCCACAGGATCTGGAGATTGTTGTGAATTCGCCGGCGACGCGGCGGAAATACCTTGATTTGGTTTTGCTGCAAGTGCATAAAGATTACCGGGTGGCGATTGGGATTTATGAGCGGGCGCTTCGGCAACGAAACCACCTGCTTCGTCGCATTCGCGACGAAAATTTACAATTTACAATTTACAATTCACAACTTGAATACTGGGATAGACTGCTGGTGGAGAATGGAAAGATTATTCATGAGAGGCGGAAAGACTTCTTAAGTTATTTGTCTCATTGGTCAAATTCGACAAATTTGGTTTTTCCGATTAGTCTTCATTATGATCACTCGATTATTTCTGAGGAGAGACTGGCGAAATATCGAGAGGCGGAGATTGGGGCGGGGGTGACCTTGGTGGGACCGCAGCGAGATGACTTTGTCATCTCGCAAATCCGAAACTTTAAATCCGAAACCCGAAACAGGGATGTCAGGTTATTTGGGAGTCGGGGGGAGCAGAGATTGGCGGTGTTTGCGATTAAGTTGGGGGAACTGGAATATGTTAATGGGCAATCATTAATCATCAATGATCAATCAGGTTCGAAACCGATTTTGTTGCTGGATGATATTTTTTCGGAGTTAGATCATGAAAATAGACACCACATTTTGGAGGTGATTCCGAAACAGCAGACGATTATGACGACGACGGATTTGCATTTGGTGGAAAAAGAGTTCTTGAAACACGTGGAAGTGGTGAAGTTGGGGTAAGCATTTTGCGGGGAATGGGCGGGAAATGATAGAATAGCGAGAGGTTAATGAGGCTTATGAGTCTAATGCGAGGTATGTATGCACCGAAATTCACGATTACTTCAAAGCTGCTTCGGGACATTGGTCTTATTGAGGGAGCAAAAGCCGTGATCGAATCGGCGGCGCTGCTGCCGGCGTGGGAAGCAAGATTTAAGGAAGATGCGGAGCTGCGGAGTGTGCACTACGGGACACACGTTGAGGGAAATGAGCTGAATCTGGAGGAAGTGAAGAAGGTGATGGAGGGGAAGGAAGTGGTGGCGAGGGAGAGGGACATTAAAGAGGTGATTAATTACCGGAAAGTGCTGGAATTTCTTGATTCTTTAGGTCAGGGAAATCAGGGAAATAGGGGGAATTGGGGGCTTTACGGTGAGGAAATTTTGAGAAAATTGCACCACTTGACGGTGGCGGGGATTGTGCCGCCGGAGGAGGTGGGGAAATATCGGGGAGTGCAAGTGGTGCTGCGGGATGTGCTCACGGGCGAGATTGTGCACCGGCCGCCGATTTCGGTGGAGGTGCCGTTTCTGATAGAGGAATTTTTTGAGTGGCTTTCCGGGCCTTCGGCCCGAGAACTACATCCGATTATTAAAGCAGGGATTGTTCATTATGCGATTGTCAATGTGCATCCGTTTACAGAAGGCAACGGGCGGGTGGCGCGGGCGATGGCGACACTGATTCTTCTTAATGAAGGTTATGATATTCGGAAGCTGTTTTCCCTCGAAGAGCACTATGACAAAAACGTTGGAGCGTATTATTTTGCGATTAAGACGGCGGATCAGAACCCGGAGCATGATTTGACGGCCTGGCTGGAATATTTTGTGGAAGGGGTGGCGATTGAGTTCAACCGCGTGCGGGACCAGGTGCAGCATTTGTCGCTGGATTTGAAACTTAAAGCCCAGGCGGGGCAGCAGATTTTTCTGAACCCCCGGCAGATTAAACTGGTGGAATATATCGAAGACGTAGGCTTTTTGTCCAATCAACAGTTTAAGGAAATTTTGCCGATGGTGTCGGAGGACACGGTCCTGCGGGATTTGAAGGATTTGATGGAGAAGAAAATTATTAAGAAAAAAGGGAAGACCAAAGCGGCACGTTACATGATTAAGTGACTTAAGGGGCTTTGGTTGCTTAGGAAGTTTATTCCTCGTCGGCGGTTTCGGTGGTGTCCGGGCGGAGGCGGATCATGACGGCTTCGAAAGCGGCCAGTTGCAGATTGACGGTGATTTTGTCTCCGGTGACGGAATAGTATTTTTTGGATTCCAGGATGGCTTTTGCCAGGGGGTTGCCGCTGCTGTTGGGGATGCGGCGGGTGATGACGGCGACGCCGGCCGGGCTGTGAAGCTGGGTAGCGCTGATGCCTTTGAAGACGAGAGTTAGGGAGTGAGGTGAAGCGGTGAAGTTGCCGATGACAGTGCGGACGGAATTTTCGGGAGTGTTGATGGCGGAAACGGCGTCAAAAGAGGCGGTTTTGGAGGCGGAGAGCATCTGGCCGTTGAGAGTGCCATAGTAGCGGTAGACGTGCCAGACGGAACGAGGCTGACTATTTGCGTTCAGGAGACCATCGAGGGAGTTGTTAAAGCAATCACTGGAACTTTGCTCTGATCCTTCCAGCCAGCAGGTGCGGCTAAAGGAGATTAGGGCAGTGCGTTCGGCCTGGGCGAGATAGGTGACGACGGCGCCGGGCTTAAAAGCATAGTTTGCCGAGATGGCCTCGTTGACTTCAAGTTCCATGGGGCCGACGCCTTTTTCGGCGATTAAATCCTGGGCAATTTTGACGTGGTTTTCAATTTGGTGGAGGTCATTGTCGGTGTTTTCGTGCCAGCTGAGGATGTTAGGCAGAACGTTCTCCTTCTTGGCAAAGGTGAGGAATTTGTCCAACCAGTCACGGCTGAACCAGGTCATCGAAGGACCGACGATGACGGCATTGGGGTCGACAGAGCGGAGAGACTTGTGAGCAGCTTTCCACATTTGCAGGTATTGGTCGAAGCTGCGGCGCCAGAAATCCTGGTTGTCCGGCTCGTTCCAGATGTCCCAACGGACGGAGAGATTATGGTCGCGAACATATTTTGCCTGGTCCTTAGTGTAGGTTTTCCAGGCACTGCAGTCGCCGTTATCACAGGGCCAGTGGTTGGATTTCTTGTAGGTGGCGTATTTGTCAGGCAATTCGGCTTCGATAGTGAGACCAAGGCTTTGAAAGTAGGAGTAGTAGTCGGGCAGGTTGTAGACGGGGTCGCGGATGGTTTGGAGTTTTAAGGGGGAGACCAAATTGATTCGCGGGCCGGTGGGAGTCAGACTATGGAGGATGGCGGCGGCTTTGTGGGTGACCGGGCCGGTGGGGGCGGAGAGATCAATGACAATTTTTTCCGCGTCAGTTTTGGCGCTGGTCTGGGGATTTTGGTTTTGTTGGGAGAGATTAAAAGTCAGGAGGGCGACGATTATGAGAAGAAAGAGGGCGAGAAAAGGGAAAGCTTTAGACATGTATTTTAAGAGTAGGAGGGACAGTCTTTCTTGTCAAGTGGGAGTGGTGAGATTAAAATGAGGGACATGACTTTCAAAAAATTGGCGGGATATTTTGAGAAGTTGGAATCGACGGCATCGAGAAATTCCATGGTGGAGATTTTGGCTCGCCTGTTCGGCGAAGCGAGCCCGGCAGAGATTGGACAGATTGTCTATCTGACGCAGGGGAGAGTGGCGCCGTTTTTTGAACCGGTGGAGTTCGGGATGGCAGAGAAGATGGTCCTGCGGGCTTTGGCACAAGCTTATGAAGTGGATCTGGAGAGGGTGGCGGGGGAATTTAAGAAGAGTGGTGACTTAGGAGTGGTGGCGGAAGCGCTGGCTAAGGGGAATCGGGGAAATAAGGGAGCTCAGGTTAATCAGGTGTTTGAAAAGCTTTACGAAATTACTCAGGCGGGTGGAGAGGGATCGGTCGAGAAGAAGGTCACGCTGCTATGCGAGATTTTGAAAAGCGTTGATTCGCTGTCAGCGAGATTTGTGGCCAGAATTCCTGTCGACAAGATGCGGCTGGGGTTTTCGGATATGACCGTTTTAGACGCATTGTCGTGGATGGTTGACGGGAGTAAGAAAAATAAAGCGGCGATTGAAGCGGCTTATAATATTCGGCCGGATTTGGGGGAGATGGCGAAAAAGATAAAGATCGGGGGAATCAGGGGAATCAGGGGAATCAGGCCAAAGGCGGGGACGCCGATTCTGGTCATGCGAGCGGAGAGACTGACGAGCGCCGGAGAGATTTTGGAGAAAGCGGGCAACCCCACTTCGCCTAAAGGCTCCGCGGGGCGAGTGGCCGTCGAGCCGAAGTTGGATGGGTTGAGGCTGCAGTTGCACTTTAAGAGGGGGGTGAAGGAGATTGTTGAGAAAAGTGCGGAGGTAAGGATTAGGGAAATCAGGGAACTGGGGGATATCAGGGAGAAGAAAAAGGCGGCAGTGGAGCTGTTTAGCCGAGGACTGGAGAACGTGACAGCGATGTATCCGGACATCGTGGCGGCGGCGGAGAAAGAATTTGGGCAAAGAGAACAGGGCAAAGGGCAAAGGGTTGATGAGGTGATTTTGGATGGGGAGGCGATTGGCTTTGACCCAAAAACGGGAAAATTTTTGCCGTTTCAGGAGACGGTGCAGAGAAAGAGGAAATATGACATTCCCGAGTTTGCCAAGAATGTGCCGCTTCGGTATGTGGTGTTTGATTGTTTGTATTTGAATGGGGAGAGTTTGATTGACAAGCCATATCTTGAGAGGCAGAGGATTTTGGGGAAAGTGTTGGGAAATCAGGGAACTGAGGGAACTAAGGGGGATCAGGGGCACGGGGAGAAGACAATAGTGGCGGCGGAGATGACGGTGGTGGAGAAAGCGGGGGATTTGGAAAAATTGTTTGGGGGTTATTTGAAAAAAGGACTTGAGGGCATTATGGCGAAGAAATTGGACGGAGTTTATCAGGCTGGGGCACGGGGATGGAACTGGATTAAGCTCAAGGGTTCGTATACCGAGAAACTGGCGGACACAGTCGATGCGGTGGTTATGGGCATCGATTATGGTCAAGGAAAAAGAAACGCCTTCGGAGTGGGGGCGTTTCTCATTGGCGTCTACGACGCCAAGAGCGACACATTTAAAACAATATCGAAAGTGGGGACGGGGTTGACGGATCAAGAATGGAAGGAGCTAGCAGCTAGGAGTGAGCAGCTAGGATTGGAAGAAAAGCCGAAGAATTATGATGTTAACAAGATTATGAATGTGGATGTGTGGATGAGGCCAGAGCTCGTTGGGGAGTTTAAAGCGGACGAGCTGACCAAGTCGCCGATGCACACAGCCGGATTTGCCCTGCGGTTTCCGAGACTGGTTCGGTGGCGGGAGAAGAAGGCGGAGGATACAACGACAGTCGGGGAGCTCGTGAAGCTTAAGAAGCTGAAGTGATTTAGGGAACTTGAGTTAGACGAGGTTGCCGAGAGAGGTGATGGCGAGAATCCCCAGGAAGTTGAGAAAGAAGGTTAAAAGGAAAAAGTTCTTCGGTTTAAATTTGATTAAGCCCAAAATGGTGATGCCGAGTTCGTCGGGGAGAGGGGAAGCGATGACAACAGCAGCAAGGATGGTTAAGGGAAGATGGAGAAGGGAGCTTTGGAGCAGGTGGTGGGGAAGATTTCTGGTGAAAGGTGAAGTGAGAAGTTCCAGGTCAACGATGACGTCATCACGGATGAATTTCAGGATAAGACCGTCAGCAAAAGCCGTCCCCACGGCGGCAACGGCAGAAACGATTAGAGGATGGTGATTTTGGCCCAGGACAAAGAGGGTGATGGTGGCGACGGCGGAAGTGAAGATGGAGGAGAAAAAGAAGCCGGCGACGAGGGCGGCGAGGAGGAAACCAGCTCCCTGGCTGAACTCGATGAGTTGGTGGATCCAACGGGATTCGAGGAGGATGATAGCGGCAATCAGGCTTAGGGCAAAGAGAAGGGAGTGGAAAATGACCCGACGGGCTTTTTTGGGGGGGATCGGGGAAGTGAGGGAATTTGTCATGTTTGGGAATGGTTGGTGATGATAGAATGGTGGCGTTAATTATCTTAGCAGAATTTTATGAAGCTTGTCGTTGGGCTTGGGAATCCAGGAGAAAAGTTTAAAATGAACCGGCATAATGTGGGGAAAGTGTTTGTCAGGGAATTTGGGGATGTTGGGGGTTTTAGAGTGTTTGAAACAAATTGTTTTATGAATGAGAGCGGGAGGTGGGTGGCGGAGAAGATGAAGGAAATTTGGGGCAGGGATTGGTCTAGTTCGGCAAATTTGTCTAATTTGGTGATTGTTCATGACGACCTGGACCTTCCCCTGGGGCAGTTTAAGATTCAATTTGGGGTGGGGCCAAAAGTTCACAATGGGGTCAATTCAATTGAAGAGGCGTTGGGGGCAAAGCCCTTCGGCCTGGCTCAGGGTAAAGATTTTTGGAGGGTGCGGATTGGGGTGGATGCAAGAAAAAAGGGAGAAGGGAGAAGGGAGAAGGGAGAAGAGTACGTGCTGGAGGATTTTACAAAAGAGGAAATGAAAGTTCTGGAAGAGGTTTTTCCGAAGATTCGGGAAGAACTACGGAAGTGTTTATGAAGTCGATTGGCTCAGTCATTTCCAAGATTAATCTTGACGATCGGGATAAGTATTTGTCGCGGGAGTTTCAGAAGTTTGGCATCTATTTGGCCGAGAGATTGGGGGACATGAGGCACAAAGCTCTGTATATCAAGATGGCTAAGGATGAAGATCGGCAGATTCTCTCGGAAGCGCTGTCTTTTGTTCTGGACAGTCAGGCCCGAAGTAAGGCGAGACTCTTTATGTGGAAAGTGAAGCAGCTAAAAATTAAAGGGGTTAGGAGTTAGCAGCTAGGGGCTAGCGAGAAGATTGGGGGCTTGCATTTTGGTTTGGAAAGCGGCTATAAATATTGTAATGAGAAATTCCTTGGCGTGGTTACCGATTGCATCGGGAGCTCTGGTTTTAGTTCTTTCATTGGGTCTGGCGCTTTTGACGGTGACGACCGGGGGAAGAGGTCAAAACTCCGGGGGCGGGCAGAATACGACGGCAAAGGCACAGGAAGCCGTTCCGACAATCTCCTTGACGCCGAGGGAGGGGTCGTATGATTTTTCGGCAGGTCAGAGCTATCCTGTCGGTATTGTGGTTGATTCGGGCGGGAAGAGCATTGACGGAGTCGATGTTGAGATTTCGTTTGACCCGACGAGAGTGCAGGTGACGGGGGGAAAGGTGAACCCGACGACGCTTTTTTCGGAAGTTCCCCTCAACAGTGTGGACAATGTCAAGGGAATGATTAAATTTTCGGCGCTGACGTTTGAGCCAAAAGCGGTGGCGGGAGTCGTGGGGACGTTCAGTTTTGTGCCGAAGATTAAAGGGGAAGTGAACTTTGCCTTCGTCTTTGTCCCCGGGGCGACAACAGACTCAAATATGGCTGAGCATGGAAGTGCGGTTGATGTCCTGGGGAAGGTGGAGAGTGCGACGTACAGCTTTAAATAAATAATAATAAGTTGCTTAAGTGACTTAAGGAGCTTAGGAAACTTAAGTAGGACGAGAGAATTTGAAGAAAAGGGTTGTTTTAGTTCTGCCAGTTTTTTTTGTTTTTCTTTTTACTGCCCGGCCAGCTTGGGCGGCGTCACTGTCGTTGTCGCCGGCGTCAGTGACAAAGAATGTCGGGGAGGTTTTTACGGTGGATATTGTTTTGGACACAGCGGGGGAAGCGGTGTCGGGGGCAACGGCGATTCTGAATTATGACACGGCGAAGCTGCAAGTTCAGGATGATGATTCGGCGGCAACGGGAGTGAACATTAAGAGCGGGCCGACACTTTCTCAGGTGCTGACGAACACGGTGGACACGACGGCGGGAAAAATCCGGTATGATGCGGGGAATTTGGGGTCAACATTTACCGGTCGGGGGGTGCTGGCGACGATTCGCTTGAAACCGGTGGCGGCGGGGACGGCGCAAGTGAGTTTTGTTTTTGATCCAAATTCGACGACGGACACGTCGGCGGTGGCGGCGGCTTCGGGACCAACGTCGCTTCTGGACACCGTTAACGATGGTAACTATACGATTGATGTTGCCGGGACGGCTTCTTCTGAGAGTCTGCCGCAGACGGGGATAGTGGAAGAATCCCTTAAATTACTGTCAGGAGGCCTTTTGTTAGTCTTGGCCGCGGTCTTTTTAGTGAGGAAAGCGTACTTTTAGATTCTAATGAAGAAGTCGAGTCTTTTTTTGATCGGCGGGTTTTCGGTTTTAGTGGTTTTGGCGCTGGTTTTGGTGGCCGCAGTGATGCGGGTGGGAAACCCGGCCGATTTTTTTCTCCGGCCACAGGCGGCGGTGTCGTGCGGTCGGAGCAGTCCGGCGGAAGTGTGGAATTGCTATCAGAAGGGGATTGACGGAGCGGGGCGGGGAAATTGTTCGTGGTGCTGGGCACAATACACGGGTGGAGGGACAGGAGGAACCGGGGGTGGGAGCTGTTACGACAACTGTTTTGCCAAGACGGGGAACGGGTCAGGGTGTCAGGTGGTCTGCGCCAGTGCTTCGTCGTGTTTCAATCAGTGTGTGAGTGATGGAGTGGAAGCAAAGTCGTGTATTGTGCCGTGCGTGAACGGGACGTATCAAAGCCAGACAAATAGTCAGACGAATCAGAATGTGGCAGGGGCGAAGTGTCAGGGAAACGTTGATGCGCCGGCGAAGTGTTTTGACTGCAAGAAAGATGCCGGAACGAGCAGTGAGGTGAATATTTTAGATTTTGCCTGCCTAGCTAAGTATTACGGAAAGAACGTGGGGCTCTAAAATTAATTATGGATGATTCGTATTTTCGAAGAAGTGATCAGAGGAGAAATTACTTTCTCATGGGAGGTTTGGGGGTTTTGGTTGTTCTTATGGCAGTTTTGGGGTTGACAGTGGTTCGAGTCGGCCAGTCTGAACCAACGATTAGTTTTCCTCAGGCGGAATCGTGTCAAGCGGCACCTTCATGTTGCGGTGATATGGCCACAAAGGGTTATGATGGTTGTTCTTCCTGGCCAGACCGAGGTTGGTGTACACCGCAACAATGTCAGGCGGCCAGCGGGGTGGGGACGAACAATTGTTCTAAGGGGAATAGGTGCAGTATTTCAAAAAAGGGATGCAGCGGACTGAATAATGAACCTGATCCCAGCAAGTGTTCCGAGGAAGATGGGGAATGTGAGCCGGTTGTTGGCCCGGGGGATTGTCAGTGTGGAGCTCTCAATAAGCAGTACTGTTCTGGGGGGTCTGGGGGAACGGGTGGTACCGGAGGGACGGGAGGAACCGGCGCCGGAGGTAGTGGGGGAACGAATTACACGGCGGCGCAGTCGTGCAATGCGAGTAGTCCGGGACAAGTTTGGCCTTGTTATCAGTATGGAATTAACGGAGTTGGGAAAGGGAATTGCGCGTATTGTTGGTCAAAATATGGTACAGGTACGGGGACAGGAACGGGAACGGGAACAGGAACGAGCGGAGCGTGCTATGACAGTTGTTTTGCGAAGACAGGGAACGGGTCGGGGTGCACGTATGTGTGTGCGAATAATGCCAGCTGCTGGAACGGGTGTGCCAGTTCCGGGACAGCGTGTCTGGGGCAATGTCTCTCCGGCGGGCAGGCTACAACGCACTTGGAGTGTAAAGCAGTGGCTGACGGGGTGACGGGGGCGAAGCTTAATGATGATGATCCGGCAATTAAATATTCCGGTCCCTGGGGTTATCAAAGTGGCGGGGGAGGAACAGGTGTTGCTTATAGAGGAGATTACCATTATGTTCCGGCGCCACTTTCCGGTGATACGGTTTCGAAAAATTTAGGGGGGGTGGCGGAGGTCGCATTTACCGGAAGCAAGATTTCAGTGGGACTTCTGGGATGGGTGAACCGGGGTAATGCGGAGGTGTTTATTGACGGGGTGAAGGTAGGGAGTGTTGACGGGTATACTGGTCAGGTGCAGCTTGTGAAGTGGAATTCGCAGACTTTGGCATGCGGGACACATACACTTAAGATTACTCAGTCGGACACTGCCGGGAAGAATGGAGGCAGGATTGTGGCTTTGGACTATGTGGAATATTCAGGTTGCGGATCTTCGGGATTTGTTTGTGCGAAAGTTGCGGGAAGCGGAGGTAATCAGAATGGGTGCACGGCAGCCGGACAGTCATGCAGCCTTGGGCCGTCAGAAGTGGATACGTGTTGGGGAAATGGTGGGGGGAACGGGCGGTGCTATGACTGCAATGCTGACAGTGTGGTGAACATTCTGGATTTTGCCTGCTTTGCCAAACGCTGGCTTAACAGGATTTAGTTTTTGTGAGCGGAGAGTTAGAAAACTTCCTCGGACCGGAACTTGTGAGCCTTTATCGAGACGGAGAGAGACTATTAGTGTCGGCCTCGGGCGGATTTAGTGATTACTCGTTTGTGGTTTTCCCGTTTGCAAAAGTTTATGAGGGCTTTTTGAAAAAGTTTTTTTTCAAAATTGGGGCGATCTCGGAACAGCAGTATGCGAATGAGCGGTGGAGGGTGGGGAGAGCGCTGAATCCTCAACTGGAGAAAGATCTCCGGCATGAGGAGTCGGTGTATGACCGGATGGTCGAACATTGTCAGACGCCCGAAGAGGGAATCAGATTGGCGGATCTGTTATGGAATGCCTGGAAGCGGGGAAGAAACCAGGTGTTTCACTTTTTTCCGGGGCGGTCGAAGGCGCTGACTTTTGCGGAAGCGCAGGATATTGTTCAGGAGATTGAGAGGGCGATGGAGAGGGCGATGGAGACAGATTAAGACTTGTTTTGGGAAAGGATTTTGGAGATAATGGTGGGGATGAAAATTGTTTTGACGGATGCTAATTTTGGGGAAGAACTTCAGAAATCGACAGGGCCAGTTTTGGTGGATTTTTATGCTGACTGGTGCGGGCCGTGCAAATTAATCGCGCCGCTGTTGGACGAAGTTGCCTCGGAAATGGAGGGAAAGTTGGCGATTGGAAAATTGGATGTGGATGCAAATTCGAAGACGGCAATGAAGTTTGGAGTGATGTCGATTCCGACGATGATCATTTTTAAGAATGGGACAGAGGTGAAGAGGATGGTCGGGTATCAGGATAAGGCCACTTTGGTCAAAAATATTAACGAGGCTGTCTCTGGTTAAATCCGAAGCACGAAATCCGAAAATCGAAACAATCTCCAAATTCAAATTTTCTAAGTTCAAAACAATTTGGCTTCTTTTGAATGATTTGGATTTGGAATTTTGGATTTGTTTCGGATTTCGAGATTTGAGTTTCGAGTTTTGAGTTTCGGATTTGTTTTATGAATTATGACGTCATAATTATTGGTTCGGGGCCGGCGGGACTGACGGCGGCAATTTATGCTTCAAGGGACAATTTAAAAACGCTTGTTGTGGGAGGGGCTAAGTGGGGCGGTCAGTTAATGCTGACGACCCAGGTGGAAAATTATCCGGGTTTTCCGGAAGGGCTTTTGGGGCCGGATCTCATGGAGCGGATGAAGAAGCAAGCGGAGAGGTTTGGAACGGAAGTGAGGTTGGAAGATGTGACGAGGGTGGATTTTGGAAAACACCCCTTTACGGTTTGGGGAAATCAGGAGACTCAGGGGTATCAGGGGGGGGCGGTGATTGTGGCGGCGGGGGCGGATACGGTCTGGCTAGGGTTGCCCAATGAGCAACGGCTTATTGGAAGAGGAGTGTCGTCGTGCGCCCCGTGTGACGCCTTCTTTTTTAAAGACAAAAAAGTGGTGGTGGTGGGCGGAGGAGACACGGCGATGGAAGAAGCGCAAACCTTGGCAAAATTTGCCAGCGAGGTGACGATTGTGCATCGCAGAGATTCTTTTCGGGCAAGCAAAATCATGCAGGATCGAGCACTTTCTTTACCCAATGTTAAGGTTTACTGGAATTCTGCGGTAATTGATGTGTTGGGAGAGAATCACGTCACGGGAGTCAAACTCCGGAGGACGGTCGGGGAGGTCGGGGAAGTCAGGGAGTTGGCGATTGATGGAGTGTTTGTGGCGATCGGACACTCACCAAACACGAAAATTTTTGAAGGACAACTGGAGTTGGATGAGAAAGGATATGTGAAGAAGTTTCAGGGAAATCAGGGAGATCGGGGAGATCAGGGAAAGTCAGGATTCCAGACGATGACGAGTGTGGCGGGAGTGTTTGTGGCGGGGGATGTGCATGATTATCATTTTCGGCAGGCAATCACGGCAGCCGGATTTGGCTGTATGGCTGCCATGGAAACGTCACGGTGGTTGACAGAAAAGAGTTAGTTGTTGACAGAAAAAGTTATTTGTGGCACGATTGGGGACGTCATGAGAAGCAATCCTGTAGTTCAAGTTTTGGGGGCAATCGCGATTTTCGTGGTGGGGGCGACGATGGGGACACTTTATACTAAAGTGACCTTTTTGGAGCAACAGGTTAAGAGCGGCACGGTGGCCGGAGTCCAGACTAATAATCAGCAGCCGGCAGGAGGAAATGATGTTCAGGCCCCGCCGACACCAACGACAGTGGATGTTAAGGTGACGGAAAATGATCCGGTCAAGGGCGATCCGAAAGCGAAGTTAACTATTGTCGAATTTGCTGATTATCAATGCCCGTTCTGTGAGAGATTCTTTACCCAGGCGTACCCCCAGATTCAAAAGGAATATGTCGACACAGGCAAGGCGAAGTTTGTTTACAAAAACCTGGCGTTTTTGGGTAAGGAGTCGACGGATGCGGCAAACGCGGCTCTGTGCGCCAAGGAACAAAATAAATTTTGGGAGTATCATGACTATTTGTTCACTCACCAAAACGGGGAAAATCGGGGAGCATTTTCCGGGGATAATTTGAAGAAGTTTGCCTCCGAAGTGGGGTTGAATACGACAGCTTTTAATGCTTGCTTGGATGCCCAGAGATATAGTGCTCAGGTGGAAGCAGATAATGCAGAGGCAAGCAGAAATGGGTTTAACAGCACACCCTCGGTGGCAGTGGGAAAGACGGCCATAATCGGCGCTCAACCATATGCTCAGTTTAAGACCGCGATTGAGGCGGAACTGGCGAAAGCTAAGTAGTGTTTCTCCATGACATTTGTCTCCTGGGTCATGTCCCTTTTAAGAAGAAGGCCGTTTTTTATCGTGGGAGTGATGATCCTTGTGGTTTTGGGCGGATATTATTGGCTGGGGTTTTATGGGAAGGGGGCAAAGGAGCAGAGAGAGGTTGGGAAGGTTGAGGTGACGAGGCCGACGATTGTGAATGGCGAGCTGGTGTTGCCAAAAGTCGGGGCGGCGTCGGGGTCGCTTTCGGACGGGAAGATTGGTGTTCTGTCGGCGAATTTGTTTGGAGTTTTTGACCCTTCGGCGGGCTCCCTTCGGTCAGACTCAGGGCAGGCAGGGCAAGTTCCGTCGGCGGGCTTGACGCCGAAGTTGGTTGGAATCAGGATCTTGGGGGAAATTGAGAATCGGGCGTCGGGGAAAATTGACGGCTTGTCGCCGGTGGTGCGATTTTTAGACCAGGAGGGGAAAGTGATGGGTCAGAAAGTTGGTAGGTTGACGCCGGGGTTTGGTTTCTTAGGTTTTATGCCGCAGGAGAAAACGGTTTATGACGTGATGGTGGAGGATCCATTGCAAGCAGATAAGTTGGAAATTATCATTAACAGTGCCCCGGGTGAGGGAGGGAAGTTTGAGCCGCTGAAAGTGGCTGGGAGAAACATTGAGGTGAAAACGGCGCGTTATCAAGGTGGCCAGGACGCAAGTGCTTCGGGGGGGCCTGTAGGTTCGGAAGGAGAAATGACGGAAGCGACTCCTCCAGAGATTGAATATTACACGGTGAGTGGCCAAGCGGAGAATGGTCTGGTTGACGCCGTCACGGAGATTACGGTCTATGCGTGGGTGAAAGGTGCTGGGGGCGAAGTTTTTTCTTTCGGGAGGCAGGATTTTGGGAGTGATTTGGTTAATCCCGGAGAAAAGGTCGATTTTCGAATTAATTTGGTGCCCTTTAAAGCGGATGAGATTTATGATTCTTACGCTGTGGCGGTGTGGGGGAGGAGGTATAAATTATTGACGGGGAGGGGATGAGGTGTTAGTCTGAATGTATGATGAGGCGAAATGGCAGTGTCCCGATTTCAGTTTTAGGGCTGGTGTTTTTGATGCTCATTTTGCCGGTGGCGCTTTTTTTGATCGGCCAACAGACGTATTTGCCCAATAGAGCGGCAGAGCAAGCAGAGAACTTGCCGGTTCCAACGCGGGTGGGGGCACTGGTTGATGATGCCTACGTGGATGCGGATGTGCCGACGAAAAACTTAGGTGAGGAGGCGGTGCTTTGGGCCGATGGGTCGTCGGTGAAGATCAGCTATCTAAAATTTGATCTGAGTGGAAAAACGGCGTCTTCGATTCGGTCGGCGGTCCTCAGGCTGAAAGTGACCCACGCTTCAGAGGGAGCGCAAACCATTTATGCGGTGGCGGATAGCTCCTGGACGGAAAAAGCGATTACGTATGGCAATCGGCCGAGTTTGGGGCAAGCGTTGGGCAAGATCCAGGGGACAAAGGTGGGAGAGAAGGTGGAAATCGATTTGACGCCCTATGCGAAATCAAAAGCGGGAGGGATGATGTCTGTGGCGTTGGGAAGTTCTGATCCTGGTGGCTTGGCTGTCGGTTCGAAGGAAGCGGTGATCGGGGGAGCGGAATTAGTGATGGAGTAGGTCTTGAATTTGAGAATGCTTACCTGTATAATAGTGAAGCTAATGGAAAAGAAGACTTGAACTCGAGCTTAAAGGGGACTTTTTTGACCCGCTCGAGGCGGGTTTTTTGGTGGTTACTTAACGAACACGAACAAAGTGAAGTGTGAGTTTAGGAACCATCAATCCTTCGAAGTGATTGCTCGGCAGCATACACCTGCCTCGCTTGATACAAGTCAAGGCGGGCGTAGTGCATGGGCCGAACAGGAACGAAGGAGGATTAGGATTGAAGCAAATTTATTTATTACTTGCACTTTCAAAATTAAATATCGGTAAGGTTTGTGAGAAATGAAGCCCCACTTTGCTTCTGTTCGCTCTGTGCACTATGTGTACGCTCGCGAGCATAGCTACGTTGGGGGCAAAAATTTTTTACAAAATTTTTGACTTTTAAAAAGTGGTAGGACAGTCCCGATTTGATCGGGACACAGACGAGGTAAATTTTTTTTGTCCCTCTACGCTCGTGTTTGTGTCATGCACTCCGTGTATGCCCGCAAGCACTCGCTTCGGAGGGACGGCGAAATTGACCTTGTCAATTTCTTGAGAATTTGATCCTGGTTCAGGATGAACGCTGGCAGTGTGCCTTATGCATGCAAATCGAACGCTTGTGCGGAGCACAAGGAAATTCGAAATCCGAAATACGAAATCCGAAACCACTCTTCGCTCTTCGAGCTTCGAGGTGGCAAGCAAACATTTTAAATAATTTGCCTGCCCTTCCGAAGCTTTAGCGAAGGAGGGTTTCGAGATTCGAGTTTCGTGCTTAGGATTTTCTCGTGCTTCGCACGAGAGTGGTGGACGGGTGAGTAACACGTGGGAACGTACCCCTTTGTATAGGATACCTGTTCGAAAGAGCAGCTAATACTGTATAGTCTCGCAAGAGTAAAGTGAGTAACATCACGCGAAGGGAGCGGCCTGCGGCCTATCAGCTTGTTGGTGGGGTAACGGCCTACCAAGGCGACGACGGGTAGGGGGCATGAGAGTGCGACCCCCCACAATGGAACTGAGACACGGTCCTTATGTCTACGGACAGCAGCAACAGGGAATCGTTCGCAATGGGCGAAAGCCTGACGACGCGACACTGCGTGGAGGATGAAGGCTCTCGGGTCGTAAACTCCTTTTGACTGGAAAGAACAAAATGACGGTACCAGTAGAATAAGCCGCTACTAACTACGTGCCAGAAGTCTCGGTAATACGTAGGCGGCGAGCGTTATCCGGATTCATTGGGCGTAAAGAGACGTGTAGGCGGTCCTTCGCATCCCATTTCAAATTTCCCGGCTCAACCGGGAGCAGGGGTGGGAGATGGTCGGACTTTGAAGTCTTTCGGGGCAACTGGAACAGAAGGTGAAGCAGTGAAATGCGTTGATATCTTCTGGAACACCAATGGCGAAGGCGGGTTGCTAGGAAGTTCTTGACGCTGAGACTCGACAGCTTGGGGAGCGAAGCGGATTAGATACCCGCGTAGTCCAAGCCGTAAACGCATGGGTGCTAGATTCTCGTCTCGCGGAGAGCGAGACGAGAAATGAGCAATGTGCAATGAGCAATCTTCAATAAATTAGCAATGATCAATTAAAAAAATGAGTAATTAATTACTCATTAAACAATTGCTAATTGACTTATTGATTGCTCATTGAAGATTGATGATTGCTCATTCTCGTAGATCGCGCTTTGCGCGAGATGAGAGTCGTAAGCTAACGCGTTAAGCACCCCGCCTGGGGAGTACGAACGCAAGTTTAAAACTCAAAGGAATTGACGGGGACCCGCACAAGCAGTGGAGCGTGTGGTTTAATTCGATTCAAAGCGAAGAACCTTACCAGGGCTTGACATGATGCTGCAAGAGCACGGAAACGTGTTATCCTCGAGAGTGCATCAAAGCTGCTGCATGGCCGTCTTCAGCTCGTTCCGTGAGGAGTACCCTTGAGTGGGTTAACGAGCGCAACCCGCACTCTTTGTTAAATTATTCAAAGAGAACTGCCTTGGCAAAACCAGGGAGGAAGGCGCGGATGACGTCAGGTCAGCACGGTGCTTATGTCCTGGGCTACACACACCCTACAATGGCGAAGAACAGCGAGGGGCAAGTCGGCAACGATGAGCAAATCTCGGAAATTTCGCCTCAGTTCAGATTGGGGTCTGAAACCTGACCCCATGAAGTTGGAATTGCTAGTAATGGCGCATCAGCAGGGCGCCGTGAATACGTTCTCGGGTCTTGTACACACCGCCCGTCAAGGCAGCAAAGTCGGCAGTGGCTGAAAATCTTGCGTTTGCAGGGTTGACGCCAAGGTCGGCGATGAGGCTTAAGTCGTATCCTATAGTGATAGAACGCGACCTTCAACAGCAATGTTGAAGAAAAATCCGACAGAAATCGGTGAAGTCTTCACTAGTTTTTGCTAGTATGAGAACACCGAGGGAAGCTGGATTAGACGATAGATAATAGAGTATAGAAGATAGTGGTTGAAGATTGAAGATAGAATATAGAACACCTAAAATAAGTTGTGATTCAATCGTTTCGTGATCTGGAAGTTTACAAAGAATCTTATGATTTGGCGATAATTGTCAATCGTGAGGTGAATAAACTTCCAATTTACGAGAAAAATGACTTAGGATCGCAACTTCGCAGATGTTCCAAGTCACCTTCAGCAAATATTGCTGAAGGTTGGGCAAAAAGGCGTTTTCCAAAAGAATTTAAAATTCATCTTGATAAGGCGATTGGTTCATGTAATGAAATGGAAGTCTATCTTTCAATGGCAAGGGATTTGGGATGTTGGAGAAAGGACTTCTGTGACGGCCTTATTAAGAGGTATCAGTTTCTTGGAGGTAAATTGGTAAATCTCCGAGACAAATGGAAGACGTTTGATTGATCTATTTTCAATTTTCTATCTTCAAAATACTATTTTCCATTTTCTATTATCTATCGTCGAAATCTTAGCCCTGTAGAGACTAATATAGGAGGTACCGGATATTCCGGAATATAAACTTCTATTATTGAGTCGGCCCCCGATGTGACGTCGGGGTGAAAATATAGTCCATGCCCCATGAAAATCGGGGAAACACATGAACAAGGTATCCCTAGCCGAAGCTGGGGATGGATCACCTCCTTTCTAAGAGGTATACGGTCCTTGTGCACAGCACAAGGAATTTTCAATTTACAATTTTCAATTTGAAATGAATTTGAAAATTTCAAATTTCAAATTTTAAACTCGGTTGGAATTTCTTGAGCTGTGACACAAGGAAAATCAACTCTCACTTCGGAGCGAGTGACTAAAGAATGCTCCAAGGTCCTACCACTTTTTAAAAGTCAAATGAAACAGGGGCCAGCGGTTAGCGGCTGGGGATTAGTTGCTGATAACACACAAATTTTCCGCCCAACAGGGGCGGGTTTTTTGTGGCTTCTTTGGACTTGACAAAAAAGAGGACTCGGGTATTAACTGAAAGTGATGAATAAGCTTTCAGTTGATGAGGTGCTAAGGTTTTCCTGGGAGGCATATAAGAAAAATTGGCAAGCATTGACGATGGCGCTTTTGGTTGTGTTAGTGGCCAGCTTTATCCCGAGTGTTTTAGTTCAAGCCCTGAAAAACTCTCCGCTTCTCGCGGCACTTTTAAGTTTGATTTCTTGGGTCATATCAATGGTAGTGAGTTTGGGGATGGTGAAAGTAGCTCTTGGTGTGACTGATGGACGAGCGGCTGAGGTGGGCGAACTGTTCTTTGCTCTGAAAGATCTTAAATTGGTCTTAAAGTATGTGGCAACTTCTCTCGTGTCGGGTTTTGCTGTTTTTCTTGCAGTGATTCCCATGATGATTCTCTATTTTTTGCCGGCGTTTATTTGGGGTGGTAGGGCAGGGGGAGAAGTTATTAGTCTGGTTTTAGCTTTGGCTTATCTTCCTGTGCTAATTTATGTGGCGGTGCGGCTTAGCTATTGGGTGTATGTTTTAGTTGATCAGAGGAAGTGGGGAAGTGAGGCACTGAGGATAAGTTGGAATGTGACAAAAGGAAAAGTATTGTTAATTATCGCTTTTGGCGTCGTTTTGGCTCTTATCAATGTTGCCGGAGCGATCCTTCTGTTATTGGGGTTAGTCGTGACACTGCCGATGACTTTTATTGCGATAGCGAGGATCTATCGCATTCTCGAAGCTGGTTCAGCTTCAAATTTTTCAGTTGTGGCTTCGTAAACAAAAAGGGCAGAGAAACCTGAGACCTGAGGGGGAAGTAGAGCCAAAGGCTATAGCTTCAAACTACGTTTGAAACTCGAACAACCGATGTAGGGAGATCCGAGCGGGATTGACACCTTCGGTTAGTTTTTGCTTCGCAAAAATGCTACCCGCTGGAGGCTCGAAGGGGAATCGAACCCCTGCATAAAAGTTTTGCAGACTTCCGTGTTTCCACTTCACCATCGAGCCACGAATTTAGCAAATGCGGGATCCCGCAACTCTATGCAAAATCAAGGGGTTTTGCAAGAGCGTGCTGGGACAGACAGCCGTGTTTCCTCTTCACCATCAAGCCGGTGGGCACTGATGGAATCGAACCATCGACCTCCTTCTTAGTCGCCGCTAGGCGGCTGGAAATTTTGCGCCCACTGTGCGCAAGCATGGAATCGGACCATGAACCTCCGTCTTATCAGGACGGCGTTCTACCATTGAACTACTTGCGCAAAATTTACACTCAGGACTTTCTAGCCACTGAACTAAATGCCCAATTTACTTTGTAGGTATTTTAACATTCGAATTTGGCTTTGGCTACTTGACACAATAGTGTGATGTCTTTAACATGATCGGATATTATGGACGAGAGTAATTCTCCAGCACAAACTACTTCTCCGACGGGCTCGAATAAGAATGTGCTATATGTGGGAATTGGGGTGGTGGTTTTGCTGGTGCTTCTAGCCGGGGTGGCGTTTGCCTTTAAAGGTCAGATTCAGGGCATGGTAGCGCCGGTGGAAAGTCCGGTCGAAGAAAATGTGGAGGCCCAGCCGGGGAATGAATCGACGGCGGGGACTGAAGAGTCAACGGAAGGAACAACGATGAATGGGGAAGAAAGCACTGGGGGGGCGACGGTGGCAGCGGTGGTGGAAGTGGATTATACGGCTTCGGGCTTTACTCCGACTGAAGTGACGATTAAAAAGGGGGGAACGGTGAAGTTTGTGGACAAGTCGGGAAATCCGATGGATGTGGCCTCTGCCCCGCACCCGGTGCACACGGACTACACGGGGTTTGATCAGGGAAAGTCAAGCGCATCCGGGATGAATGAGTATAGCTTTACTTTTGACAAGGTGGGGACGTGGGGCTATCACAATCACGAGAATCCGGTACACAGGGGGACAGTGGTGGTGACGGAATGAGCAGGGAAGGCGCGAATTAATTGGTGGATTAGTTAATTGGGAGACCGCACGAAGGGGGCGGTTTTTTGGTGGGAGATGGGTGGCTGAATGATTTAAAATAGTCGACGCGGCCCTCGCCCGGGACGTAATAGTCGGGGACAGTGCCGACGACCCGGTAGCCATTTTTGAGATAAAATTGGTTAGCCGGCCGGTAGGAATCAAGGTCACAGGATTCGATATAAATATACCGGCCTTTCTTCTCCCGGACGTACCTTTCTGCGGCGCTTAAGAGTTGATTGCCAAGACCTTGCCGGCGGTGGTTTTTGTGGACGGTCAGGTAATCGTCAACCATTTCAAAGCCGCCACTGCGCAAGGCGTTTTCCCGCACGCCAATGGCGGCGATGATTTCTTTTTGGTCATTTTCGATGTACCAATAGGCGTGGCGACGGCCCCGAAGGCTCGTCCGGACGGCCTTTTTGACCACGGTTTTTTCCCCGGGAGCCCAGGTCTGAGTGAAGGCCGCGCCTCCAGTGAGGAAGGCGGCGACTTTGTTGGCGACTGACGGCGATTTTAGACGGTGTATTTTAAACATATTTCCCTCGCGGATTTAAGACCTGAAAGATTAAATGTTGACGGACGGTTAACAGGATTGTGAGGGAGCCGTTTATCAATAGAAGATATAGCGGGTAGGAGAAGTCATTAAGGCTCATTATGAAGATGACGATCGCCTGGAGCGCGGATGCAGCAGAGAGCCAGATGGCGACGTTGTTGTGTTGGGCAAAAAGAGAGAGGGTGGTTAAGGAGGTGGTGGTTAAGATTGCCAGACGAGTGGTGCGGTGGGGTTTGGCCTGGCCACGAAGGATTGCCCGAACATAGATCAGGGGGGAGACAAGAACAAGTAGCGTGCTGAGAATAATTAACCAGTTCATGGCTGGATTATGGGGGGCAATTGATGGTATAGTCAAAGTGATGTCCGAACAGACAGACACTATTGGTCTACAGCTTACTGACTTCGGTCTTTCGCCGGAGGAAGCCAAAATATATCTTCATTTGGGGAGGAAAGGCACGATGTCAGCCCTGCAAACCAGCCGGGAATTGCACGTTGCCCGGACCAAGGTGTATCGCATTTTGGACAAACTAATTGCAAAACAGTTAGTGTCCATCCAACTGGACGATCAAGGCAAAAAGTTTGTGGCCAATTCCTATGAACAATTAAAGTTACTGGTGACAAAAAAAGAAGCGGAAGCAGCCAGGCTGCGGGAGGAGCTACCGGGCACTTTTAAACAATTGGCGGAGGTATGGGGGAAGGGTGAGAGGGTGTCAAAGGTGCTGTATTACACTGGGCCTGCCGGATTGGAGCAGGTGACGTGGAATTCGCTGCGGGCCAAAGGGGTGCTTCGAATCTATGAGGTTGGGGAGAGCATGACGACTTTTTTGGACCAGAAGTTTGCGGAGAAAGTGCGCGAAGAATTGGTTGAGCGAGGAATCAGAACATTGCAGTTGACGAATAAGAGGAGAATTGAGCCGTACACAAAAGTTGCCAAAATGGTTCGGGAGTTGTGGGAGGTGCGATATGTGGATCCGAAAAAACTTAATTTACAGTTCGAATGTTTAATTTATAATGACGTTTTTTGTCTCTATCAATTCTCCGGGGAAGAGCAGTTTTGTGTGGAAGTTTATAACGAAAAGTTGGCGGCAATGCAGAAACAGCTGTTTGATTTTGTGTGGAATGAGGCAGAGAGGATGAAGATTTTGAGCGATGAGGGAGAGGCGGAGGTGGAACGGCGAAAGTGGGTTTCGAAGTGAGCGTTGACAGAGGATTTGTAGTTGGGTATAATAGCTTCAATTCACAGTTCGGGCTTTGCCCCGCGAAGCTTTAGCGAAGTGGGGTGGAGAGTGATTCTTTGATGATAAATCTGCTTGACATACTGACTTTGAGATCCCCAATGGGGGTCTTACGGCGCACGTAAGCTGATTTTTTGTGAAGGGATTTAACCGCCTGTGGGGCGGTTTTTTGATGGTTGCTTAACGATCTTGAGCCCGCCAACCGGCGGATCGAAGGAGAGTTTAGAAACCATCAATCCTGAGCTTGCCGAAGGATTTGTTCCTTTAAATCTGAAAGACCTGAGTGAATTGGGGCCCGTAGTTAATCGGTATAACACCTCGTTTGCATCGAGGAATGAGCGGTCCAATTCCGCTCGGGTCCACCCATTCGACTACGCCCAGGGCAAGTCGGTTGCTAGTTTCTGGTTGCTGGTAAGGAGACTTCCCAATGATCAGGAGTGAGCAACGAGGAAGCGATCGAACGACTTTTGAGGCAATATCGGGAGCTGGTTTCTAAACTAAACCAGCTAAACGAGGCCATAAACGAAGTCGGGACCGACTCGGAGGACATGTATCCTGGACATGACGAAGGCCAGGAGTTCCAAGCAAAAATGGTCAGATATCAAATTTACATGGAACAGATACGGATAATTCGGGAAGAATTAAGAAGACTGGGCTATAAGAAGGCTCTTTGAAGAAAAATACATTATTTACTTTTGCTCTTTGAAAAGTGAATAGAAGGTCGTCCCGGTGCCGGCTACGAGCCGTGTACCGTGGACAAAGCCCCGATTTATTTCGGGGTAAAATCTTTACAACATTTCATTAACCGAGATATCTGTTAATGAATATAAATCTACTCATAATGCCAGTGGTGGATGCCTTGGCAGAAAGAACCGAGGAAGGACGCGTCTACGACCGCGATAACGACGGGTTGGTGTCTATGAACCATTAGCCGTCGGTTTCCGAATGGGGTAACCCACTCCGTAAGGAGGGCTACTATTTGAAGGCCTCGCAAGAGGGGATAGGGTAGTATGCGGGCACGTGCTGAACTGAAACATCTAAGTAAGCACAGGAAAAGAAAATAATAATGATTCCCGTAGTAGCGGCGAGCGAACTGGGAAGAGGCTAAACTGCTTGTGCTCTGCACAAGGAAATTCGAAATCCGAAATACGAAATCCGAAACAAATTCAAATTTTTTAAATCCAAATTTTCTAAACAAGTCTGTTTTGAATTTTAACATTTAAATTTTGGACATTGTTTCGAGTTTCGAAATTCGTGCTTTGGATTTTCTCGCGCAGGGCGCGAGTGGGGTTGAGGGACTAGAATGTGGTATTGATTGTTGATAGGAGAACAGGCTGGAAAGCCTAACCAAAGAAAGTGATAGTCTTGTATCCGAAATTGACAGTCAGCCTACTAGTATCCCAAGTATCATGGGGCACGACACCCTGTGAGAATCAGTGACGTCCAGCGTCATAAGCCTAAACATTCTTTCTGACCGATAGCGAACTAGTACCGTGAGGGAAAGGTGAAAAGTACCCCGGAAGGGGAGTGAAATAGTAACTGAAACCATTGGCTAACAAACAGACGGAGTCCCGTTAGAATTGTGGTTATAAAGTTGATCGTATTGAGTTTGGCAACCAAGCCTCTCGATACGGCCTCGGTTGTAACCAGAATTCTAACGGGATGACGTCGTGCCTATTGAAGAATGAACCGGTGAGTTGCTCTAATACTGTGTTAACTTAAGCCACTTTGTGGCGGAAGTGAAGCGAAAGCGAGGTTTAAATGACCGAAACTAGTAGTATTAGGCAGACCCGAAGCCCGGTGAGCTAACCTTGAGCAGGGTGAAAGCCGATGAAAATCGGCTGGAGGCCCGAACTCGTTGTCGTTACAAGGACATGGGATGACTTGAGGTTAGAGGTTATATGCCTACCGAACCGGGGGATAGCTGGTTCTCCCCGAAATATATATAGGTATAGCCCCTGAAGAACTACTTTTTGCAGGTAGAGCACTGGATGGTCCTGGTTGCGCAAGCTGTCAGGTCTAACCAAACTCCGAATGGCAGAAAGTTTATGCAGGGAGTCAGAAAGCGACGGCTAAGCGCCGTTTTCTAAAGGGAAACAGCCCAGACTCAAAGCTAAGGTCCCAAAGTCAGATCTAAGTTAAAGGATGTCAGATCTTTAAGACACCCAGGAAGTTGGCTTAGAAGCAGCCATCTTTTAAAGAAAGCGTAACAGCTCACTGGAATAAAGGTCAGGCGCCGAAGATGATCGGGAATTAAGATCTGCACCGAAGCTTGAGATCTTGTGCTCTGCACAAGGAAATTCGAAATCCGAAATACGAAATCCGAAACAAATTCAAATTTTTTAAATCCAAATTTTCTAAACAAGTCTGTTTTGAATTTTAACATTTAAATTTTGGACATTGTTTCGAGTTTCGAAATTCGTGCTTTGGATTTTCTCGCGCAGGGCGCGAGATGGTAGGGGAGCGTTCTGTTCTAGGTTGAAGTCCGCCCGTAAGGGCGAGATGGACGACGCAGAAGTGAGAATGCCGGTATGAGTAGCGTTAAATCCCGGTGAGAGACCGGGACGCCGAAAGTCCAAGGTTTCCTCGGCAATGTTAATCAGCCGGGGGTGAGTCGGCCCTAAGCGTGAGCCATTTGGCATAGCGCGATGGATAACGGGTTATTATTCCCGTACAGTAGATTGATCGTTACAACTTAAGGGAGGACGAAGTGGAGATATCCTGGCCTGCGCAGTGAACATCGTGGGCAAAAGTTCCGAAATAGTGATGAGTGGTAAACCCCTCAACATGATTAATCGAGGAACGATGTCGATCCAAAAAGAAATTTAGGAGAGTAGGAGAGTCTTCGTTTTCAAGAAAATTCTCGTGAGGAGATCAGTTTACTTCCGTACCAACAACCAACACAGGTGGACTGGTCGAGAAGACCAAGGCGATCGGAAGAACTATGCTTAAGGAACTCGGCAAAGCAGCTCGGCGTAACTTAGGGAGATGCCGTGCCTTGTGCCTTGCACAAGGAAATTCGAAATCCTAAATCCGAAATTCGAAACGATTTGAAAATTTAAATTTTGATAATTTGAATTTGTTTCGGATTTCGATATTCGGATTTTCTCGCGCAGGGCGCGAGGCCGCAGCGAGTGATTGCTATGCAACTGTTTAACTAAAACACAGCTCTCTGCAAAGCCGAAAGGCAACGTATAGGGGGTGACACCTGCCCAGTGCTGGTAGATTAACGGTGGTGGTGACTGTCGCAAGATGGAGGCCATTGCCCGAAGTCCCAGTGAACGGCAGCAGTAACTATAACTGTTCTATGGTTCCGCCTGAAAGAAGGCGTAGCTGCCATAGTGAGGTATTCAAACCTCTTCTCGGTACCGATCGCAATCGAGTACCGGAAAAAACTTGACTATATGCTGGAAAGCCCGGAAGAATCAGCAGTACTTGACCTATAGCGATATAATTAAGGTTGAGTGACAATTTGCTGTGGATGAGTGATCAGCAGGAAAGGTTGGGTAAGAAAGTGACAGAAGAAGAGAAACAACAAATTTATGCAGCGCTAGGGGTTCACCCGGATAATGTTGGGGAATCTCCTGGGCCGCCAGTGCGAAGAAAACGGCCTGAGGAAGAAGAAGCGAAGAGTGGGGGAGGGAAAGGGGAGAGAAAGAGAAGCGATGGAAGTGTGCATGACTTGGTAAATGATTTACTGAAGGACGTCACTTTATAACCCAGAAATCCTCAGAGACTATACGTCAAGATGATGCACCGACTGGTGCGTTAAAGATATAGTCCAAACTTCAAAATGGAATTTGAAGATTTTTGAGCGAAGTTCCTTGTCGGGTAAGTTCCGACCCGCACGAAAGGTAGAATGACATAGCGACTGTCTTGAGCATAGGTCCGGCGAAATTGAAATGGCTGTGAAGATGCGGCCTAGACATACTTGGACAAAAAGACCCCGTGGAGCTTTACTGCAACTTGGCACTGTTGAGCTTATTTTCATTGTCTAGCAATAGGTGGGACCCCGGCACTTTACGTGCCGCGGGGACAATGTAAGACCACTCTTGAGAATGAGGGAGACTAACTCTTGTCCCGTTAAAAAGTCGGGAAGAGGACAATGTCTGGCGGGCAGTTTAACTGGGGAGGTTGACTCCTAAATTGTAACGGAGTCGTACAAAGGTCTGCTAGTTCCGGATGGAAATCGGAATGATAGCGCAAACGCACAAGCAGGCTTGACTGCGAGACCTACAAGTCGAGCAGAGACGAAAGTCGGTGTTAGTGATCTGGCTACTTGCTTACTGGTAAGCAGAGAGCTTAACGGATAAAAGCTACCCCGGGGATAACAGGCTGATCGCCACCAAGAGTCCATATCGACGTGGCGGTTTGGCACCTCGATGTCGGCTATGCGCAATGTGCGCAGGGGCCACTTAGCGAGCAATTGCTAAGAAAAAATATTTAGCTCATAACGGTGGAATCCTCTGTATACATTCTCCTAGCTTTTTGCTAGATTTTGTACATGGACAATACCGTGGGAAGTCGAGGAGTTTTGTCACAAAGACAAAGGGAAATTTTAATTGGTACACTTCTGGGAGATGCACATCTCGAGAAAAATGGCCAATATAGTCGTCTGCGTGTTGATCACTACGAGAAACACAAAGATTACATTTATTGGCTGGCAAATGAATTTTTGCCATTTTCTTTAGAGCCGAGACAGGTTTTTGATTTCGACAAAAGAAATAGCAAAACTTACTCTCGGTGGCATTTTTCCACCAGAAGTTTACCCATTTTTGATGAGTTTAGAGAAATGTTTTATCTTAATGGTAAAAAAATTGTTCCAAAATCAATCTCTAAACTTTTAACTCCACTGTCTTTGGCGATTTGGTATATGGATGATGGATTTAGGAGGAAAGATTCTAAGGGATTTTATCTTTGCACGTCATCATATGCTTTGGAAGAACAGAATGTATTGCAAACCGTGTTGGAAGATAGTTTTGGTTTGAGAACTAGAATTCATCACCAACACGAATTGATGAGAATTTTTATTCCTTCAGCATTTGCAGATCGGTTTAGTTCAACGATTAAGCCATTTGTTCTTCCTATATTTTCGTACAAACTACTCCTTTGACCCCGTAACGACTGCGTCCGATGTAGCATCGGACCGATCCCGATTAAATCGGGATAACAGGCTGAACATCCCGCCAGGGGCGGGATGATGGTATAGTCTAACCCTTATGGAAACATAAGATAAGTTGCATCGCATCCTGGGGGTGGAGAAGCTCCCAAGGGTCCGGCTGTTCGCCGGTTAAAGCGGTACGCGAGCTGGGTTCAGAGCGTCGTAAGACAGCTCGGCCTCTATCCAGTATGTCCGGAGGAATTTTGAGGGGAGTCCTTTTCAGTAAATTTTTGCTGCTTTCCCACGTGAGTGGGATTGTAATAATTGGCTGATAACGGTGAAATCCCGCACTTTTAAGTTTGGATATATTGTAAAGTAATATGTCCACTTGGAGGTTAGTCTATACTCGAGTATCATGAAAATGATAAAAGTACGGGACAATACCGTGGGAAGTCGATCTCAAACTGACTTGGCTTATATTGCAGGATTCCTTGATGGTGATGGAAGCCTGATGATTCAGATTAAGAAACGGGCAGGGAAGCTCGAAAGTGGGCGGTCCCGCTTTATGTTGACGATCTGTTTCTATCAGGACACGCGCCATGAGGAACCTTTGCATTTAATCCGTGAGATTCTTGGAATTGGATATGTTTCCAGAAGAAGTGATGGCATGTCCGAACTGAGAGTGAATGGATTTAGGCAAGTCAAAGAAGTTCTTTTAATGCTTTTGCCATACATAAAGTTTAAAAAGAAACAGGCAAATGCAATAATTCACGCAGCAGAATTGCTTTCAGCTCTAGGCAGAGGTGAGCAAGTTCTTCGTGATTTAGTTGAGATAATCCTTCTTGTGCAGAGCGAAAACTATGTTACAAGAAAGAAAAGGTCTCGTGAGGAGCTTCAAACAGTTTTAGGTTTGACCCCGTAACGACTTGACTCTGCACCTTATGGTGTGGGGCTTAGCGAGATAATAGTCTTGCTAAAACGCCAAGACCTCACTTTTTAGATAAAAGTGTGGTCAAGATATAGTCTGAGCACATAGTGATATGTGATAACTTGACGAGAGGACCAAAAGGAACGAATCCCTGGTGTGCCAGTTGTTCCGTCAGGAGCACCGCTGGGTAGCCACATTCGGAATGGATAAGCGCTGAAAGCATATAAGCGCCAAGCCAACCCCAAGATTAGAATTCCAAGCCACGCAAGTGGCGAGAGATGCCTGGAAGACTACCAGGTTTCCCGATATTATTCGCCTTCGGCGAACCATCGGGACTCCCGCTTTACGGCGAGAGTTCAGAATGGTTTGCTAATGCGGATATGGGAACCCTGCTGGTGCGAGCGCAAGCGAGCATGATAGCGGGGGATAGGTGTCAGGTGTAAGATCCGTAAGGATTTCAGCTTAGACATACTAATTTCATCGAATGTAGATTCTGTTGTAAAGTACGCCTTCTATTCACTTTCCAGTGAGCAAAGCGAATGCAGCCCTACCGAAGTGAGTGCTTGTTTTCAAACACGTAGTGCTGGAAACAAACATGAATGAAGAAGGGTCAGGAGTCAATAAGGCTCAGAATTTTCGGTCTTTGGAGCGGGGTGGAACTACACCTTCCCTTTCCGAACAGGAACGTAAAACGCCCTAGCGCCCACAATACTTGTCCGGAAACGGACCGGGAAGATAGGTCAAGGCCGAGAATTGTGAGCCTTAATTTTTTATGGTAGACTGATTCTCATGCCCAAGTTTGCACTCCCCTTGGTTCTTCTTATTTCCCTCATTGCCCTGATTTCCCTGACTTTTAATGTTAAACAAGCCCAGAAAGATCAGAATCAAAATAAGGTGGTCAAAGTTGTGGATGGGGACACGTTTCAGCTGGCTTCCGGGAAACGGGTTCGGCTCATGGGAGTTGACAGTCCGGAATACAAAAACTGCGGCGGCGCTGAGGCGAAGAAGTTTTTGAGTGACTTAATTTTGGATGAGAATGTGCATTTGTCGGAAGAGGTAACGGAAGCTTATGGCCGATCATTGGCCATTGTCAGCCTTGGGGATTTCTTTGTCAATGGGGCAGTGATGAAAGAGGGCTGGGGTAGACCGGACTACAGAAAGAATTCGTTCAGGGATGAGTTGACCGTGGACTACCATCAAGCGCAAACGGAGAAAAAGGGTGTTTGGGGAAAGTGCATTTCGTCGACTCCACTGAAAAAGAGCTGCGCGATCAAAGGGAACATTGATTTTCAGACATACGATAAGTTCTACCACTTGCAGTCCTGCCGCCACTACAACCAGATTGTTTTGAATTTGGCTTATGGGGAAAAGTGGTTTTGTTCGGAAGATGAAGCAGTGAAGGCTGGTTTCATTAAGACAAGGTCCTGCTAGTCGTGCTAAACTTAGGGCATGGATGTTTCGGTGGTGATTGTTTCGTACAACTCTAAAGATCTCTTTAAGAATTGCCTGGAGTCTGTCTATAAGTTCACTAAAGACTTGGAGTTTGAAGTAATTGTGGTTGATAATGCTTCCACTGATGGGGTGACAGACTATCTCAAATCTCAAATCTCCCCGGCCTCGCCCGAGCTTGGCCGAGGGCGGGCAAATATCAAAGATACAAATCAAAAATCAAATCTTAAGGCTATCTTTAGCGAGGAGAATCTGGGGTTTTCCAGAGGAAATAATGTGGGGATCAAAGAGGCGAAGGGGAAGTATGTCCTTCTTTTAAACAATGACACGGAACTTTTGGAAAACTCCATTGAGCGGATGAAATTGTGGATGGATGCGCATCAGGATGTGGCTGTAGTGTCGTGCCAGCTTGTTAATTCTGAGCATAAAGCGTCTGCTACCGGGGGATTCTTTCCGAGATTGCATAATGTGATTGCTTGGGGGTGGTTTTTGGACGATTTGCCGATTCTGCGAAACTATTTTCCATCGTATCACCCCCATCCCGGGCCGATGTATGACAAGGAGCAGTTTCTTGACTGGGTGACGGGGGCTTTTTTCTTTGTCCGGAAAGCGGCGATTGACCAGGTGGGGATGTTTGATGAGAACATTTTTATGTATGGTGAGGAGCTGGAATGGTGCATCCGATTTAAGAAAGCGGGGTGGAAGATTGGCTACACGCCGATCACGAAGGTTGTTCATCACGAGAGGGGATCACAAGGCGGACTGCCCAAGGGGGCGATTCTGGGGGAGTTTCGGGGGTTAAAGTATATCTACGGGAAGCACTATCCGGGGTGGATGCAAGTTGCCTTGGGAACGGTTCTGGACGTGGCGGCGTTTTTGCGGGTGGTTTTGTGGCTCGTTCGTCTCAAGCCGCAGATGGCCAAAATCTTTTTGGAAGCGCTCCTTTTATGATGATAAGTGTTGTCATTCCGAATTACAACGGTGCTTCGCTTCTTCGCAAAAATCTTCCGCGGCTGCTGGAGCTTCTAAAAAAATCAAAATTGGGTTTTGAATTAATCATCGTTGATGACTGCTCAATTGATGATTCTGTTTCCTACTTAAGGTCCTTAAGTAGCCTAAGGGACGTAAGAAACTTAAAAGTAATTGAGAAAGAAAAAAATGAAGGTTTTCCGACGACAGCGGATCAGGGGATTCGGGCAGCAAAGGGAGATGTGGTATTTGTCATTAAAAACGATGCGGTGCCGGAGAGTCCTCGCTATTTCAAGTTAATCTTGGACCATTTTGAGAATACAAAAAAAGAAGCCTCCGTTTCCGAAGGCCTCTATCGTGCGGGTTCGTTGAATCCCCCGACTGATAACCGTTCTTCAATGCTATCAAAGATTGTTTATTTTGTCAAGACGAAGGTGGCGGAGAGCGAGGGACTCGAACCCTATCCCTTGCGGGACGTTCCGGTTATCAATCGGACTACGCGCTTTGCGAATTCACCCTCCAACCACAACTACAATATAGCAGATTTGCCCCGAAAGGTTTTTGCTGTCGTTTCTTCGCTTCGAACAGAGGAAAACGGGAGGGAAGAAATTCGGGGACAGGGGAGAATTGTGTTTTTCCGGGGAATGTTTTTGCATTTTCGAAGGAAGGATGAATATGAAGAATGGTTGAAGACGACTAGAACAGGGAGAGGAATCTTAAGTAAAGAAGTGGATGGTGGTGGGGGTCCTTCGGGCCGTTCGGTCCTCATTTCGGCTTGGGCGGATGGGGGGGCGAGCGCGTTTCGGAAAGATTTGTATTTGAAAATTGGCGGATTTGATCCGGTTTTCCGACCGGGATATTGGGAAGATACAGATTTGGGCTATCGGGCTTGGAAGGCGGGCTATAAGATTATTTTTGAACCCAAAGCGGTGCTGTTACATGATTTTGAGTCGGGAACTTACCGAAAAAAATATGGTCAGGAGAAAATTAAATTAATTAACCTGCGAAATCAGTTCATATTTACTCTTAAGAACGGAGATCTTTCCTCAGTGTTAAAGTTTTTTTTGTGGGAAACATATAACCATCTGGCGGCAGTTAAAGCAGGGGAGAGAGGGTTTGTTCTGGCCTACTGGATGGCGATGGCGAGGTTGCCAGAGATTATCCGATCCAGAATTCGGCAAAAGGGCATTAACAGACTGAGTGATGAGGAGGTATTAGCGAAATTCGAAAGTTTTTAGGTCTTGAGAGTCCCGCGTTTGCCCAGGAGAAAGTCGGTGACCCCTTTTTTCTGCATCGGGCGGCCGGAAAGGAGAAGTTTTGAGGCTTCTCGAAAAAGAGCAATTTTTGTGCGCAATGAGGCATATCTAAAGCCGAAAATAAGCTTATTTCTGGTCAGCATATAGTCGGAATATTCTGAGGCAATGCCCCCGGTGCGGGAGACTTTGTGATAGAGACTGGTGAGGCCGTCATAGTAGAGTCTGAAGCCGGATTTTTGGACACGGACTTCAAAATCGTTGTCGTCATAATAGGCAAGCAGGCCTTCGTCCCAAAAAATGCCCTGGTCATAGATGTCTTTCTTGACGAGCATACAGGTGCCGCTGATGAAGTTAATTTCTTCAACCAGATCATATTTTCCCTGATCGACTTCGTCGATGCCTCGATGGACAGCCCGAACGTTATTCCAGTCAAAGTGGCCGCCGGCATACCAGAGGATTTTTCCCTTATCCTTGTCAGGGTATCTTTCTTTGAAGAACTCAAAGCCGGGGGCGAAATAGATTTTGGGGGAAACGAGGCCGATCGTCGGATCGGAGTTCATGGTTTTAATCAAGTCTTTCAATAAATTCTTATCCTTAATAAGAGTGTCGTTATTGATGAGCAGAATGTAGTCGGCGCCCCATTTGAGAGCAACTTTGGCGCCGTCGTTGTAGCCACCGGCGCTTCCTCTATTATCGGTCTTTTCAATTAGTTCAATAGGAATTTTGAATTTTGAATTTTGAATTCTGAATTCTTGGGTTGAGCCGTCGGTCGAGCCGCCGTCGACGACGAAAACACGAGTTTCCAGGCCACTAGTGTCTAGTTTCTGGAGTGAGCTCAGGAACTCGAGAGTGTCTTGTTTGCCGTTAAAATTAACAGTGCAGATTCCAACTTTGGGCATAGTGAGATAATGATACCATCTTTACCTCTTGCGTTTGATTTTAGGACAGGGTAAGGTATAATGATTAAACTTTTGGAGTTGCCTTTCGGGTGAGCCCAGAAGGAATGTTAGCCCTCCTTCACTTGCTTCGTTTCAAGCACTACGTGTTTGCAAACGAGGTCTCGTTTTGGAAGGGCCTAAGAAATAAGGTTTAGAAATTCGCAAGAGTTTCAAAGAACCTCTCGCTTTGCTCGAGAACCTTGCGGTCCTCGCTGCGCTGCGGGCCTAAAGGAATTGAGGTGTTCATGATTGAAGAAATCAAAAAGCTCATCGAACAAATCAAAAAAGCCCTCGGAATCTAATTTAGAAACCAAGGCAAAGGGTAAAGGGGATAGAGCCGGAAGAAGGTTGTCTGAAGGTAAAGATTCCCTAGCCCCTAGCCCCTCTTCTCTAGCCCCTGGTAAGGAACCCCAGACAATGGAGGATCTTCTGGCCCAGGTGGGGTATGGGCTCAAAGGCTTCAAACGAGGGGACCTGGTGACCGGGACGATTTCTTCAATTTCCGGAAAAGAAGTGCTCATTGACTTCGGTGGAAAAACCGAAGGGATTGTTGGGGAAAAAGAGTGGGAGCAGGTTAAAGACTTTGTGGCAAAACTTAGGCCCGGAGACAAGATTGATGCGGTTGTGATTTCTGCTGAAAATGACCGGGGACAAATGGTGGTGTCAATCCGGCAAGCAGGAAGCAAGTTCCGCTGGAGCCGAGCTGACAGTCTCCTCAAATCCGGGGAAGCGGTTAATGTTCGGGGGGTGGAAGTGAACAAAGGTGGGCTGGTCGTTGACTTTGAAGGACTCAAGGGCTTTGTGCCAGGCTCGCAGATGACGCCGGAGCACCAGGCGGAAGTTAATCGGATGGTGAACCGCGTTTTTGGGGCGAAAGTGATTGAAGTTGATCAGAAACAGAACCGGCTCATCTTCTCGGAGAAAGCGGTGACTGGGGCGGCGGATCTGGCAAAGAAAATTGAGGAAGTTAAGTCGAAGGTGAAGATTGGAGAAAAGTATGTGGGGAAGGTGTCAGCCATTATGCCCTATGGGGTGTTTGTGAATCTTGATGCCGGGCCGGACGGGTTAGTGCACATTTCGGAAGTTTCCTGGCAGAAAGTGGAAAACCTCAACGAGCTGTTTAAGGTGGGGGCAGAGATCGAAGTGCTGGTCCTGGGAATTAATGAGAATGACGGTAAGCTCAATTTGTCACTCAAACAGCTCCAGCCTGATCCATGGCAGGATCTGGCCAAGAGGTATTCGGCGGACCAACAGGTTAAGGGTGAGGTGACGCGGGTGTCTTCGTATGGCGTCTTTGTGAGGCTGGAGGAGGGGATTGAAGGACTGATCCATATTTCGAAGGTGCCGGCCGGGACAGAGTATAAGCCCGGAGAAGAGGTGACTTGTACGATTGAGTCAGTTGATGCGAATGCCCACAGAATTAGTCTGGTGCCGGTGACGACCTACAAACCCATTGGGTACAAGTAAGGATCTCATGAAGCTTCCGGAGGCGATCTCTTTAAAACTTTTTGATAGACATGGTCTTCCGCACGCTGCCTGGATGACACTCAATGACGAGATTCAACTGACTTCCAAGAGCGAGACAGAGAAGTTGGTGCGAGCGCTAGGACTGACAGGCAGTCATGACCGGGTGGTGGTCAAGGTGGATGCGGCGGTTAGCGGGAAGATGAAATCGGGACTGATGGCAATTGGCCCTCTTGATGAGCTTGGGCCAAAGATTACGGAAATGTTTCAGCGGGCAAGGAAAATCGATTTGGAATATGAAGACTACCTGGTAGAAGAATTTATTGAGCACGAGAGAGAGTATTTTTTAGCCATTAAGGCGGTTCGCGAAGGGCTTCAGGTTTATTTTTCTGCAAAGGGGGGGATTGATGTGGAAGGGGATTGGGGAAGTGTTGGCAGCTATTTGATTCCGACGGAGAGAGTTTTGCCGATGAACTGGCCAACTGAGGAGTTGGCAGGGTTGATTCAACCTTCTTCTGTCCTGAGCTTCCTGGAAGAAGCTTTGAACCTATTTGTTCTGGAAGATGCCACCTATTTAGAAATTAATCCGCTGGCACAGGTAGAAGCAGGTAGCAAACAGGTAGAAGCAGGTAAGGGGCAGGCAATGCCACTGGGAATCGTGATGGAGGTGGATGAAGCGGCGGTGTTTCGGCACCCGGAATGGGAAGAATTAAGGTTTAAGGATCAAGGATTAAGGCAGACAGCGAGAGAAAAGAGAGTGGCGCAAGTCGATTTGGAAATTCGGGGATCAATTAAGTTGGTGGAGGTGCCACGTGGTTCACAGTTCACAGTTCACAGAAGAAACCAGCTTTGTCCACCATGAACAGTGAACCCAGCTCTGGTGTGAACCTGACGGCGATGATGGGGGGAGGAGCGGGAGCCGCTTTGTTTCTTTGTGATGCGATTGTGGAGAACAGACTTGAGCTGGCTAATTATGCAGAGTTTTCTGGCAACCCGCCGGATTTTGCGGTGGCGGAACTTACCAAACAAGTTTGTGCTATTCCAGGAATAAAGAATCTGGTGATTGGCTCGGGAATTGCCAACTTCACGCCGGTTCTCGGGAACATGCAGGGGGTCATTGAGGGTCTCAAGGCCAGTCCAACAGCTAGAAAATTGAATATTGTTATCCGCCGGTGCGGGCCGGGGGAGGACGAAGGAATTGCTTTGATGAAGGAGTTTGCAAAAGAGTCGGAACTCAAGATTCAGGTTTTTGGGAGGGAGACGGGGATGACGGAGATTGTTAAAAAGCTTTATGATCGATAGTTTTCAATCATTATTGGTAGGTGGGGACCAGGCAAGAAAGGTGGCGGCGCGGATTGGGGAATTTGACTATTCATGTGGCTTGCCATTTTCTGTTGCCGGATTTGTGAACCCATCGTCCCCGGCACGTTTTCAGCTGGTTAATTGCGGTTATGATTGGTATGACGTGCCAGTCTATAGAAGTTTGGACGAAGTTTTCAAGAGTGACACAAAATTCACACTAGCGCATGGTGTGTCAAAATCTGGTCCAAGAATTGAAGATGTGGATTCGGCGGCAATTCTCTATAACGCCAAGCATGTGCTTTTCTGGGTACAGGAATGTCTCAAGCATCTACAAATTAAAAAGATTACCCTTCTCGCCGAGGACGTGCCGGAGCGGGATGCCCGGGAGATTGTTTACCTGCAGAAGAAGTCAGGAGTGAATATTTTGGGTCCGTCATCGCTGGGAATGCTGATTCCCGGTCGGGGCAGGCTGGGGGAGATCGGGGGAGACTGGAATAATCTTCAAAAGTGCAAACTTGATGTCCATGGGCTGGTGGGAGTGATCACCAAGTCTGGGGGGATAAGCGGGGAGCTCATGTGGGTGGTTTCTCAAAACTGCCCGGGGATGTCAGGAGTGTTTCAAATCGGAGGAGATGCTTTTCCGGCAACGGATTTTGTCCACTGGCTGGAATATTTTTCGCATGACGGAGAGACAAAAGTTGTTGTCATGGCTGGGGAAGCGGGAGGAAATTTGGAAGAAAGGGCAGCGGAATGGTATCGGGACTATCAGAAGGAGAAGGGAGAAGGCGGAAGGGAGAAGTTCAAATTGATTGCTGTCATTTCCGGGAAGTTTCTGGAGCAGATGCCCAAGGGGCAGAAGTTTGGGCACGCGGGGGCAAAACAGGAGGAATCAGGGTTTGGATCAGCGGGGCACGGGCTTAATCCGGCTTCCTGAGGAATTGGTTTTTCATAAAGGTAATGAGGACAAAAGTATCTAACTCGAAGTGGAATAAAATTGCGGATATATTTTCTGATATCGCCCAGATATTTTTTGCTTCTGTTGTCTTGCCGGCAGTTCTTGACAGATTTGATTCAAAATTGTTAATATCAGGTCTGATTGCGAGTTTGGTTTGTTGGATAACAAGTGTGGTTTTAAGGAGGAGAGAATGATGGCTGATGGATCGAACAGTTTACTTTTGGTCTATTTGATTGGTGTAGTCGGGGCTCTTGCTGTGGCAATTTTGTATTATGCGGACAGAGTCGGTAATCGCCCCTCCAAATCCCGCCGCTAGGTTTTGGCTCCGGAAATCAGGTTCAAAGTGGATTCAAGAAATTTTCAAGACAGGTTAGTAGAATTTTGTGCATGGGAACGGGGACAGAAAAAATAGGGGAGGTAGAATACGAGATTCGCGCAAAGAATGATTATGAGAACCTTTGTCTGACAAGAGAGGAGCGGTATAGGTTGGGTGAAGCAAAAAGAGCTTTATATGATGCATTTGAGATCCATACTGCACATCCGCATCGTGGAGAACCGCCAGAACCTGGATCTTGGGGGGCAGATCCAAGGCCGCGCAGGCATTGGCATAATGCTACATTAGCATTGGTCAAGGTAATGATAGGGGTGGGGTATTTGTCAGACTCTGAACTTGCTGAGAGGGAGATGGTTGAGGCTAAGGTGTTGTATCTTTACCCTCCCGATCCGAACAAGACTTATCCTGATAACGGCCGTTTTATCGGATACGTCCCATGGGCACTTGAACAATTACAAACAGAGCGGCTTGGAAAACAGGGCGAGTAGCCCGTAAATTTTCTTACTTTGGGTCTGTCCCGCTAGTCTGCCGATTGAGAAATCGGTTTTGGCGCAGATGGCAGCGGGGAAGTGAGAAGCTTGTTTGCCAAGAATCTCCGATCTTTATGTTGACGATAAAATTAATCGTAAAGAACATAGCTCTCGCGGCGGATTTTAAATTTGAAGAGCTGCTTTCTGGAGGGACTTTTTGACGTGATCCCAAGTTAGGGATTTGTCAAAAATTGTCACTTTGGTAATCTCTTTGTCCATGTCAGCCTCAGCAAAGTAAGTGAGTGCGATTTTGACAAGCGTATCGTTGTCTTCATACCAGGGATATTTTTGATAGGTGCTTTTCAAAATCATATCTAATCCGAGGTTTTCTATTAAATAATACAAGTCAAAAAAATCTCGTTTTTTTGCTCGTTGAACAATTGCGGCGGTTTTCATGGCGGCAATATCTTCAAGGCTGGCAAGCATGATTGGCGGGACGCTAATAAGCGGTTTTAGAAGTTTATAGGGGTAATAAAAAATTGATAGGCTGATGTCGTTTACTTTTCCGAGAAACGTGTTTTCAGGTTGTTTTTCTGATAGTTCGTGCGATAAGGGAATTTTTTTGAGCATTTTTGCTATTTTTTTATTGTCAAATTTTTCACTAGTATTAAAGTCGAAATCCAGCGAGGTGCGGTGTCCAAGCTGGAGGGCAAGGGCTGTTCCTCCGGCGAGATAGATGGGGTACTCATTAAAAATATGCAGATTTCTAAGAAGCTCTTTTTGTTTCTCGCTTAATATTTCTTCATGGATGGTCATTTGATTAAGCCAATTCGCTGAAAATATGCTTCATTTAACTTTGGTCTTGGGTCCAGACTTCGAATTGCAGATTCAAAGATCAGGGGATCAAGGACAAGATCAAGTTTGGTGAGCCAGTGCCGGAGTGTTTCTCTAAGCCAAATTCCCCTTTGGGGTGCCATAACGATATATTTAATTTCTTCAGCTGAGTATGTTTTGAGGAGCCAATTTAACTGTTCTTTTGTTCCATAATTTATGATTTGGGTCACGATTGTGCTTTTGTTTTTTTGAAGATTAAGTTTAGACAGATCATAGCTCCATAGGGCACTTTGGAGAAATTTGGGAATTGCCATAGACTAATTTTAACACAATATTAAGGTGGTTTCTTGTCAAATTTGGTTCAAAGTGGGTTACAAGAAGAATTGTCGAGATTTGATAAACTTTGTTACAGTATGGGACAAGATACCGGCCCAGAGGCTAATTTTGTTTATATGGTGCCAGATGGTTTGGTTGGGCGACAGAGGCTGGCGCGGAGGTCAGGTCGTGTGGACGTGGTGAGAATGGGTATAGCGGAGCTCCAAAAGGTCTATCCTGACCTCACTCGTAAGCAGATATTTGAGAAGATCTGGGAAGGAAAGGAATCTCTAGAGTGGGACTCTTTCTGTGATGAGCAAGAATTACGGAGAGGTTTAGGATTGGGTTGTCAGGAAGCGGAGACGGTAACCAGTGGTTGACGGAAGTTAGTCATAAAGCACGTAGCCCTGGCCGCGGATGGTGAAGATTAACTCCGATTTTGGCGATTGTAGCTACAAACTTTCAGGATTAATATGGGGGTGTGGCGAGGAAGACGAAAACATTTAAGACTAAAGTCATTTGGTTGCGGGCGTTTTCAACTCTTTCGATTAATTTGTCTGCCGCATGGGTTGGGGTAGCAACTGTTACACCGAATTTTGTTAACCTGGGAAGCGAGGCGACGATTCGGACCTTGATTATTGACTTTCTGGCTGCTATTCTATTGTTGTTGATTCATATCGTTTTGGAATTGGAGGCTGAGAGATGAATTTTAATTTTCTAGAAGCTGTCACTAATGCTCAAATTGCCACAGCTTTGATGTTAATTGCTGCGTTTTTGGGAATTATTGCATACAAGCTTACTTCTTCTGAAAAACGCTCCTCGACCCGCAAGGCTTGAGTTTGAACTGGGTTTAAGCAAGAAGTTCTCGATAGTTTATCATTGGAAATTTCTCTGGTGCTTTACGGGCAAGGACTAATCATAGAGCACGTAGCCCTCGCCGCGGATGGTGAAGATTAACTCCTGGTAAACCCCATGATCCTTTATTTTCCGGCGGATCCCGAAACAAGTTCGGGACTTCGTTTCACTCGTTTTTTCCATAGTTTTGACGATTGACAAGCCATTATGAAACTGTTATATTTCCATTGTTATGGACACAACAGTAATTCAGATTCCAATCGCAAAATCTCTGCGAGATTCGGCCTTGGAGGCGGCACACGAGGCTGGGTTTTCCTCTTTGCAGGATCTTCTGCGGCTTCTGATTAGCAAGGTTTCTCGTCGGGAAATTTCTATTTCTGTCACCGAATGGCCCGCCGTGAAGCTCTCTAAGAAAAATGAGAGACGCTATTTGAAAATGACTGAAGATTTTAAAGCAGGGAAAAATTGGTACCAGGCTAAAGATATTGATGATCTGATGAGGCAGTTGCATGCAGATAAACTTCAGTAGAAATTTTCGGAAAAGTTATCGGAAGCGCGTTGCCAATGACCGATCTTTAGATAAAAAATTTAAGGAGCGCCTGATATTATTTCGAAAAGATCCGTTGGATTCAATTCTCCACAATCACAAATTAGCCGGAGATAAGTCAGGTTTTTGGGCATTTTCTATAACCGGCGATGTCAGGGTAGTTTATCTAAAAGAGGGAGATGATGTTCTCCTCTATGACATCGGCTCCCACAATCAGGTTTATTAGTCGTACAACACGTATCCCTGCCCCCGGACGGTGTAGATGAGCTCTTGGTATATGCCGTGGTTTTTTACCTTTCTTCGGATCTTTTCCATAATTTTGGCGATCGAGTAGAGGCTGAATTTTTCCAAACTTTCATTTTCGCCCCAAAAAAGGTTGCCGATTTCGTCATAGGTCAGCAGTCTATTTCCTGACTTCGGACACCTCTAAAAGCTAGGCTCAAAACTCTTGAATTTGGGGCACTAAGGCATTTTGTGGATAATTAAGGAGTG
>Ga0155011_105_pt1 | contig 33967 bp, 38 predicted proteins | sample RifCSPhighO2_01_FD_105979 | JGI IMG/M metagenome (GOLD analysis project Ga0155011, IMG submission 105979) | Candidatus Gottesmanbacteria bacterium RIFCSPHIGHO2_01_FULL_47_48
TGTGCGAATCCTCACTCCTTAATTATCCACAAAATGCCTTAGTGCCCCAAATTCAAGAGTTTTGAGCCTAGCTTTTAGAGGTGTCCGAAGTCAGGCCTGCGTCGGAGTCGCTCCCACCCCTTCTGCTTGGTGTTCCGCCGCCTTAGCCTCCTCAGCTGCGATCTCCTTGGCCGTTTCTTCTGCCACCGCTTCCCCAATCTTCACCACAATCTCCTCACCATCCGTCAAGACTTCGACCCCAGCCGGCACCTTCAAATCCTTGACCTGCACTTGATCGTCCACTGCCACCAAGGCCTCTACCCTCACCCCGATCTTCTCCGGCAAATCCTGCGGCAAAGCTTCCACTTCGACTTCATTAAGCGTCTGGAGCAACACGCCGATCTTGTCTCTCACTGCCGGCGACTCCCCCACTGGCTCAACGGCTACACTGGCCTTAATCTTCTCAGTTAAGGATACCGCCTGCAGCTCCGCGTGCACTATCTGCCGGCTGATCGGATCAATTTGTACTTCTTTGATGAGCACGTGCTCCGTCTTGTCTCCATACTTCAGCTCCACCAATCCCGTCTCGCCCGCTGTCGCATAAACTTGGCTAAATTCTCTCCCTGGCACTGCCAAACTCACTGACTCAATCTTCCTGCCATAAAGCCCCACCGGCAACTTCCCTGCCCTTCGTAGCTCTCGAACTTTTTTTCCTCTCACTAAACGCTCCTGCGCAATCAGTTTAATCGCCTTCATTTTTGTCTAAACCTCACTCTAAAGACTTTATCGCTTTCTAGCTTTCCATTATACTCAATCCTCTGCTCCGACACAACTAGTCCCGCCGCCTCATCGCTCCCCACCGCGGCAAGAAAACTCGGGTGATCCACAGCCATTGTCCAGCTCTGTTCTGGAGCTCCCGGTTGCTTAATTATTCCCCACAAAAACTCCGGCCTCTCAGACGAGAAATCCACGGTATACCCCGGCCAATACTTAATCCTCACTTTCCGGCTCCCTCCGGCCGGCACCTCCACTAACATCCCCAAGCTCCTAAACGCACTCCTGGTCGCCCCCTCATTGTTTAACGCCAGTTCCTTGGAGTCAAAAACCAAGAAATGCCCCCTATCTATTTTCGACAGAACATTCGCTGTCAGGACTGCGGAAAAACTAGCGACCCGCCCGTCTCCCAGGTCGACCGTCTCCACTACCGCTCTCTCCGGAATCAAAAACCGCAGATAATTCTTATACTTCCCCCCCGGCCAAGACTCAGAGGGTGACTCATTCTTAAATTCCACTGTTACCTCTTGTGCCACTTTCCCCCCTTTATCAACCATTATTTCACCCCTAATTCGTTCTTTAACGAAATAATTCGCCTTGTTCGCCCCGAAATTAGCTTCCACTAATGAAAAACAATTCCCGCCGGCCGTCCGGCAAAAATCCTGATCAATTGATCCCGCCCAACCATTTGCCTCGAAAACCTTCTGTTCCGCGGCGGAATTAGAATAAAACATCACATCCTTTTCCCTCAAAGCCAAAGTCACTGCCGCCGCCAAACCCGTCCACTCCGTTTCTGAAGAACCGAGTTTCCGTAGGATCCCGTTCGCCACCTCGCCCAAAAAATCCCGCTTCTGTGTCGACCCCGGGAAAAAATTGATCTCCGAGGCATATTCCGCTTTCTCAAAGAAGTTTTCGCCCGTAATCTTTCCCGCTCCTTCAATCTCCACCGGCCCCACTGCCGAAAGAATTTTCTGGACCGCTCCCAAATTAACCGCCACCACCCCATCAACACTCTGCCCCGTTTCTTTTTCTAGAAACCACAAAAGCCGCTTCGCCGACAGCGGAAAATCTGCTGCAAAATTGGCATCCCGCATATACCAGTTTGGCTGGCCTAAATAGTGCAAAATCTCATCAGGCGGCGCCACCTGCCCTTTCATTTGCCCATCAGCCGTGTAAATGTCATTAATCTTATAATCAAGCATCCTTCCCTGGTCAAATCGCACCGTCGCGTATGACCCAATAAACCCGCCCGTCGGCCGCAACTCCGCGCTGTTCTGAAACACCACCAGATAAGTTCGCTGCTGCTTTTCCCCAACCAGGTCCGGCAAAATTCCTAAAACTCTCTCTCCCTGAGAGAGCACTTTCCGATACCACCCCAGCCCCGCTATTTGTTTTCTGATTTCCTCTCTCGGATAACCAAAAGTCTCTCCCCAACTAACCAGCCCGTCCCAGTCTCGGCTCCCTAGCTCCGCTTCCAAAATTCCCAGATTGCGATCCATCGCGGCCATCTCCACCTGCATCCTCTCGCTCAGCTCTCCCAGATCTCCCTCGTAATCTTCCCCCAAGAACGCCTTTCCCACCGCCAGCACCTCCGGCCCCATTTCCGCAACTCTTCCTCCGCTGTCTGCCATCACCTCACCCAAAACGGCTAACCTCGCTGGTTTCTCCCAAAGTGCCCCCATACCCACCGTTTCAAACGGCCGGCTAATTAGCCAAACTCCCTCGCTCGTCAAACTCCAGTACCTCTGTGCTCGCCTCGCCGCTTCCCCTCCAGCTCGATAATCACCACTTTTCAGTCCGATTCCCATCCGCCCTAACTCCACCACCCCCAACCCGGCAATTACCCCGAGGATAATAAATGGCAACACCACTAGCAAGACGCCGAGCCCAATTCTCAACCCCAATCTCCTCCATCTCTTCTCCCCTCTCACCATTTCTCGCCCCATTCCCTGATCCAGCGCTAAAACCCCCCACTCCTTCGCTGGCCGGCCGTCCGGCACCTGCCCCGGTTCTCCCACAACCACTCGCTTTTCATTTCCGCTCGAAAAAGCGACCCGAACGACTTTCCCCATCACTTCAATCTTCTCCTCTGTCCTCTTGGACCCCTCCCCCTGAAGCTCCACAATCGTCACCGGCCACCCATTACTCTCTTTCACCACTTCCTCCAACTCCCTTTGCCTCTGAGCGGCCAGATGATCCCAGACCACAATCAACTTTGCCCCACTCCTACTCGCCAGATCGATCACTAATTTCAATTGCCGCTCGACCCCACCTCTATCCTGACCGAAGAAAAAAATGAATCTCGGCGTCCGAACCTGTTCCTGAAGTTCACTCTCCCCCGACCAAATCACCTCCATCCCCTGTTGTTCCAAAAGCCCCGTCAAGCTCGTCGCCAACTCCCCACCATTAACAACCAGCGCTACTGGTCGTTCTCCTTCCCTTTCCACTCTCACCCTCAGGGCTGCCTGGTCCATCACTCATCCATTGTAAAGTGCCCCTCATGAAAAACAATACATCTTTCCTGTGAAATCCCAATCTCACATTCTCCCCATTACCCGATCCAGTGTCTCATTCACCGTCCTGTCTGCCTCACTGTTTTCTTCTCGGGGAACATAGTCATAACTGATCCTCACCGCGCCCAGCTCCCTTTCTCTTCCCCGGACTTCCGCCAGTAGGTCTCGAAGCTTCCTGTCCTTCACTTTGAATTTCCCCCGCAGCTGGTTCACTACCAAACTCGAGTCCAGATAGAATCGTATTTCCAAATTTGCCAAATCAGTCCCCTGGGTCAAATTCCCTTTAATCCAAGCCAGAGCTTCCACCACGGCCTGATATTCCGCCACGTTATTCGTCGTCACCCCCAGAAACTTGCCCTGAGCGTAGTCGAAGGGCCTTGCCCTGCCTGCCCCGAGCTTGCCGAGGGGAGCGTAGTCGAAGGGCCTTGCCCTGAGCTTGTCGAAGAGTTTCCCGCGTTTTCCCTGTATATTTCCCGCTCCATCTTTCACCACAAAAGCCGCGGCCGCCGACCCCGGATTTCCCCTGGCACCTCCGTCACAAAATATAACTAATTGGTGCTTCGCCATAGCCGACGGGAGCGAAAAAGGTTATCGAGTCGTCATCAAAATAATTTTTCTTTTCTGGAAACCAAATCCTCAATTGTTCTGACCATTTTAGCTGGTGATAAATTAATCTCCAACTCCTTGCCGATAACCTTCATGCTCAAAACCACAATCAGTCCTTCGGTCACAAACGTAATAAATGCTGCTGCCGGATAGGAAAACAAAGGGATTAGCCATAAGTTTAATCCCACGTTCACCATCAAAGCCACCACCGCAATCCCCAGCGACCACCATTGTTTCCCCAAAGCAATAATCGTATAGCCATTAAGATGATTCAGGTAAGAAACCATAAGTGACAGTGACAAAATCTGCATCGCCACCACTGATCCGGAAAAACCTTTAAAAACCACTGGCAGCAGGGGAGACAAAACAAAATTGACTCCCGCGACGGCCATTCCCATAACCATGAGTATCACCCATGATTTATTGTATATCTCTGCCATTCTTTTCCGATCCGTCAAAGCGAGCCCCGAAAGAATCGGCAGCACCGCATTGGCAAAAAAGGCTGCTCCCTGGACCAGAACTTCATAAATCCGATAAGCCAGACCGTAATAGCCGACTTCCGCTTCCGGTCGAAAATGCGCCAGAATCACCGTGTCCACCCGGTTATAAATCGTGAAAATAATTAAAATTGACCCCATCGGCAGCGCTTCCCGAAGAAGAAACTTGCTCCGCCCGGCCAGCCACTTAAAATCCAGTCGCAGCATTTTAAATCCCAAGACCGCTGCCACCCCGGCGGCCAGAAAATGCCCCACATTAAAGGCCCACAGGATTTCCTCCAGTCCGGCTCGCTGCATTGTCAAAAATAAAATCAGCCCGATTGCCACCACGTTGGCCGTCAGATCAGAAATGGCCGAGTTTTGCATCGCCAGCCGGACGTTAAAAATAATCTGGAAAGAGGTTTTAAGAGAAATTGCCAGGAGGAAAAACGACGTGATTAACACTAGCCTTGGAACATCCATTCCGCTTGGGAGGGGACTAATCACCAGAGTCGGCCAAAAATGAACCAGCAAATTCACTACAAGAACGGCGCCTAAAGTCAAAACCAGTCGGACAAGGAGAACATTACCAATGATCTGATTGGCTTCCCGTTCATTTTTTGCCGCTTCCCGGACGGTGATTAACGACAAACCCCAATCTGCCAAGGAGCCAAACAGCAGCACAAAAACCGTGATCGCTGTATACACTCCAAACCCCGCCGGCCCCAGGTAATTCGTCAGCAAAATCGTGATCACCACTCCCAGAAAAGTCGCGGCCACTTTCCCCGCCATCTGCACCCCGGTGTTCCAGGCAATTTTTTTCGTTAGCGAAGTCACCCCACCATTTTATCAGCTCTTCCCGGCCTTCGCCCAGGCCAGTCCCGAAATCCCTGTCATCAATAATTGTCCTTGCTGCACTGTCAAAAAATAGTGGTCAAACATCCCCAGGACCAAAATTGTCACTAGGGGAGTAAGCAAAACATAATTTCGTTCCCTCACTAATTTTCTTAAAACATAAATAATCACCAAACCAAACACTCCCAAACCCACCAGCCCCGTTTCCGAAAGCACCAGCAGGTAAATGTTGTGCGTCGGCTGATACCTCAGCGCATAATTTGTTTGCGATAGACTGTAGACAGGCCTGCCCTGAGCGGAGCCGAAGGGCCTGCCCTGAACCTGTCGAAGGGTAGCCTGTAGTCCGTAAAGCGGGCTTGTCCCCAACCCCACACCGATAATAGGGGACTGCCTCCATTGCTCCAGAGCCAATTCATTCAATCTTTCCCGCACCGTGATCGGCTCTGTTTCCACTAAAATCGATGTAAACCTCGGCCAAATAAAAATGGCCGCCACCGCAACTAAAATTACTAATCCAACCAAGACGCTCTTTGATATTTCAGATGTCTTTTTGAGATTTGAGATTTGAGATTTAAGATTAATCGCCACCACGGCTAAACTTGTTGCCACCCCGACAACAATCGCCCCCCGGCTCATGCTCAAAACAAGCGCCGTATATCCCAACCCTAACACCCCCAAAATCCCCCGTTCGTTAATTCTGCGGGAATTATGCAGGAATCGAGACTGCACTGAGCGACCTTGTCCTGCCTGTCCTGCCTGCCCTGAGCGGAGCCGAAGGGCTAGAATAAGCGGCAGAACCACTGCCAAAAACCCTCCCAGAACGTTCGGGTGGGGGAATGTGCCGTAGGGCCGCAGCACCAAAGCACCATTAAGATAGGCATTGGCAATCCCCGGCATCCCGGCATTAAAGGTCCTTTCACCCAAAAAGTACCAAATTCCCCCAATCGAGGACTGGCTCAAAAACTGCCAAACCACCAGTATCGACTCATATAAAATAGGAACCGCCAAGATAGCACCTAACTTACGCCATGGCTTAAATAAGATACCATGTCTACAGATCCACCACCCCAGGAACCCGAATTCCGCCACCTTGACCCACTTATACGCCGTCACAGCAGGGGAGAGCGACACCATCATATTCGCCAGACCTAACACCCCCAAAATCCCCAACACCCCCAAAATTCCTAATTCCACTCGCTTTTTCCCAAAAACCCATCTGGCCACCTCCAACCCAACCAATCCGATAATTAGAACGTCTGTCAGGTAAAGAGTGGGGGAGAAATAATCTACCCTTACCCCATTTATGTATGCCCATTCCGGCCAGAAATGCCGCCCCAGCTGCGTCGGCAAAAAAACCAGAATCAACGCGAAGATCAACATTTGTAATCTCGGTAACGAAACGTGCCAACTCCCTCTTGCTAACATAAACCGGAGTACTAAAATACAACAGTAGAGACACTATAAACTGCCCTCCACAAATAAACAATGCTGACAGTAACAGAAATCGAACCACAAACCGGCACACCACCAGCCACCGAAGTCGTAGCACCAACTGCCCCTCCCCCGACAGACACCCAGACCTCAACAGTCCCAGTAGCTGAAAAAGAAGGAGTTGAACACGAAGCCACGACCGATACCCCCGGAACGAGCCCCGCCCTAGCAGCTCTCAGCACCCGAAGAAGTCAAACCGCAAGAAGTATTATTAGCGGTCGCAGACTAAGATAACAACCCTCTTCTTCGTCACTTTCTCCTTCCCTGCACCTGTTTTTGCATTTAAAAGAAGCCGGGATTATAATCTAACCATTATATGATCACCATCTTTAGGAGGTTCCACCATGTCCAAACTCAGGCGGAAGCTCCTTTCCCAGAATTTTCTTCACTCCCGGCAGCTAGTTAAAAAACTAGTCAAGACCTCCTCCCTTGGCAAAAACGACCTCGTTCTTGAAATCGGCCCCGGCAGGGGAATCATCACTGAACAACTAATCTCCCGTGCTCAACACGTCCTCGCCGTCGAGCTCGACGCTCGTTGGTACCACTATCTTCAAAATAAATTCATCGGAGTAGAGAACCTCACACCTTATCAAGGCGATATTTTGACTTTCCCCCTACCCAACCTCCCGTACAAAGTTTTTTCCAATCCGCCCTTTGCCATTGAAGGCCAAATCATCCGCAAGATCATCGACGCTCCCAACCCGCCCGAAGATTGCTACCTTGTTGTTATGAAAGAGTTAGCCTACCGTCTCTCCGCTCCCCACCAAGAAAACCAGTTTTCCCTGACCCACAAACCCTGGTTCAACTTCTCGATCGTCCACCATTTCCGTCCCACTGATTTCACCCCTTTCTCAAACGTCGACTCGGTCCTGTTTCGCTTCACTAAACGTCAGACCCCGCTTCTACCTGAATCTGAACGCAACGCTTTCCAAAATTTCATTGCCGAAGCTTTCGGCCACGGCCTCCCACTTAGCCACAATCTGAAGGAAAGATGGGAAAGATGGGAAAGATGGGAAAGACAAAAAATCCAGAAAGTCTTAAACAAACTTGGCCTTCAGAAACACACTTTACCTAATCGCTTGCCCCTCTCAACCTGGCTTTGTCTGTATAAAGAACTTGTCTCTCCCGTTGATCGCAGTAAAATCCCATTACATGAAACAAATTCTTAATATCCCTTCCTTCTATGACCGGGTCGGCTACCGCTGGCTTGAAAAGGACGAAGGCAATCGGACAAAAAAGGAATTACGCTACATTACTAGGGAGATACCACCAGGAAGCCAAATAATCGAGTGCGGTTGTGGCTATGGCCGCATCGCCATCCCTCTTTCCCAAATGGGCTACGTAGTCTTCGCTTTTGACCAGTCCAAAATCATGCTCCAAGAAATAAAGCGACGGTCTGCCCTAACAAAAACTTCCAACCTCGCCATCGCTGCCGTCGACCTTCCCAATCCAGAATCCCTTCCCGAAGCCGACACCATCCTCTTTATGTGGGGGACCTTCGCCAACATCCCCAAACAAAAACAGCTTGCTGCCTTAAGAAAATATGCCTCCCTCCTAAAACCCGCAGGGAAAACCCTCCTTGAACTTCCCGATATTGACCTCAAAGAATACCCCCAGATGACAACTGACACCACAAAAGTAATTTCTTCTTCACCCAATTATGGCGTCGTCCTTAACTATTTTGCCGGCAACACCGGCGTTGAGTTCAGCATTCCTAATTCCCAAGGTCTAAAAACCTTAGCCACCAAATCAAATATGAAAATCACCAAGACCCATAAATTTATTGTCTCTTTGCCCGAAGGAGTGGTCGAAAACCGGCGACTTTACATACTAAAACCCAAGCAAAGTCCAGAAACCATGAACCTTTCGCACCAGCAACTCCTCGCCGAAATCGAAAAGCGGGCTCGGAAACCTAACCGGTCATCGTCATCTTCCTACGAAGGCACCGTCAGCCGGCAATACTATCTGACAAACCCCGATAAATGGGCGATCGCCAAAGCTTGGGTCAAAGAAAATAAGAGCATCTCTTTGAAAGACTTCCTCAGCCTCCTGAATTCTTTAAACGCCGCTGGCTCCTATGAGGAAAAGACGCTCGCCGGCATGATCTTGTCTCTCTTTCCCAAACTGCGATCCTCAATCACCTCAGCCGGCCTCGGGAAATGGCTGGATAACGTTCATGGCTGGTCCGAAGTTGATTCCCTTTGCCAGAATAACTTTCAATACCAGGACTTTTTCCGGAACTGGCCACAGTGGGAAAAGGCAATTCGGAGCTTCTCTAAAAACCCTAACACTCACAAGCGGCGAGCCAGTCTCGTCCTTCTCACCGGCCCGGTAAACTATTCTCCTAACCGCCGTTTGTCCGATCTGGCCTTCGAAAATATCGACCGCCTAAAATCCGAGAGAGACATCTTAATAACTAAAGCCGTCTCTTGGCTCCTTCGAAGCTTAACTAAATATCATCCTGAAGAAGTCCGTACCTACTTAACCACCAACGCCACCAGCCTTCCTAAAATTGCCTTCCGAGAAGCCGGCAATAAATTAAAATTCGGGGTCAAAAAAAGTTAATGTAACTTTCATGGTCTCTAAAGTTCAAATTCTCCAGAAACTGGCCCTAATTTCCGGAGATAAAATTTTAGTTCTCAAAAGAGCACCCGGTAATCGTTCTCGCCCAAACACGTGGGATTCTACCGGCGGTAATGTCGATGATGAGGACGTCAAACCGCAAAATGAAGACATCTTGCTCGCAGCTTTGAAAAGGGAAGTGGTCGAAGAAATTGGAGTTGGCCTCACCGGAGAAAAAATTGAAATCGTCTACATCGACTCCGGACTAAACTCCGAAGGAAACCTGGTCATCTGGCTTGGCTATAAATGCCAATTAAAGTCCCCGCCAGAAATCAAACCCCGCTCCGAACACTCCGAGTTTAAATGGGTCTCCAAAAATGAGTTTCTGAAGCTCGACTTCGGCTACGCCGAACAGTCAATGAAGGAACAAATAGAAAGAGTCCATTACACTTGACTTGCAATTCCTTCTTCAGGCTTTAAGATAAGCCTGAATGAAACAAATCCACCCCATCCAAATTCAAATCTTGAAAAAACTCCTCTTCGCCCCCGAACTTCGCTATTCCGATCTACGCCCCGATCTGATTATTGAGAACAACCAGCTCGACTTCCATCTCGATAAACTTGTTCTTCATGGTTGGGTCACCAAAAAAGGTGCCTCGTACCATCTAACCAGTTCCGGCAAAGAATACGCCGACCGCATTGATACGGATAGGAACTTAATCACTAAACAGGCGAAGGTTTCCGCCTGGATCGCCAGCACCAGACAATCTCGTAAAGATAAACAGTTCCTTATCTACACTCGTCTCAAGCAACCTTTTTTTGGTTGCCAAGGTTTCCTCGGGGGAAAAATTCGTTTTGGAGAAAAGATCATTGAGGCTGCTGAACGGGAATTCACCGAGGAAACAGGTCTCCATGGAAAAGCAGCAATTGTCTCTCTCAAGCACTTTCGTATCTTCGACAAATCCTCTAAAGCCCTGGTAGCCGACAAGTTCATGTTCCTCTGTCTGGTCAAAAATCCCACTGGAGCTCTTCTTTCCGAAAACATCGAAGGCAAATATGAATGGGTTAACATGAAAGACCTAAAAACCTATCTTACTAATCCCTTCGAACCCCTAAGCGAAACCATGGGGTTTGTCCAAGAAATAGAAAAATTCTCCGGCGTCACGACCATCAAAGAAGTTGATCATTACACCAAATAAATACTGACATGCCAGAGAGTCCAAAATTTCCTTCGGAAATGACTGACCAAGATCTTGCCCGGCTCGCCATCATTATAATAAAGCACTCTAAGACCAAACTGACTACGACTAACTAAAATCAATGACTAGGGGAACGTGGTCTGAAACAACATCGGGAAGCACTTTAAAGCTCTTAACATTAATTTCGGGAGTAACGAAAATATAATCGGCGAACTTCTCAGTCCCCGTATACAAACTGGTTCTTGTGCCTGGAACTTTGTGTTCCTTAATTAAATTCCTAAACCTTTGCTCAAGCATTTCGACACTTCTGGTATCTGGTCGCAGATTGAAGTCACCGCAAAGCACCGTGGGAATGTTTTGTCCAGAAATAAAATCTAAAATTGTCTGAGACTGTTTGAACCTGTTCGGATTATCTTTTTTATCGCCATGAACCCAATAACCATGAAAATTCATTACCAAATACTCACGATTCTTCTGTTTAATCTTTAACCATAGGAGTTTTCTCGAATGATCCGCCCCTTCGTCTGTTGGATCAGGAAAGTTAAAGCTCTCATAAGTCATAACGCTGCCATAACTAACCACCTCGATATCTTTCTTGATAAAAGTGGCCAAACCATAAACATTCTCGATAACGGGACAAAAATATCCCTCGTAGTCGCTTAAAGCCGAGGATAAGTCACCAAATAAATTGGGGTTGGTATTTTTAAGAGCAAATATGACCTCGTTGTTTCCCTGATATTTATCGAAGACTTCCTGAAAACAAAAAATGTCAATCTTTCCTGATTTATTTTTTACAAATTTGTTAAATGGTTTTGTAACTTTAGCTCCCCACGTATTAAGGGTAATAAGTTTCATAGTTTAATTTATTCTTTTCCTTCCCACTCCGCGATAAACCGCCGCGCAAATTCCTCCACAAAAGCGTAACGTTCCTTCGCCATTTGTCGACCGAATCTAGTGTGAAAGTTCGCCGGCTGCATTCTTGGATGAGCAATCTTATAAAGAATATAGTTAATTGCCGATTTATTGTCGTCGTAGGAAGTGGAAGGCGTGCCCGTATAAATCGGCCGTTTATACTTCTTGGATTGCAGCGAACTCGCAATCACCCTCGCCACGTCAATTGCCCCAAGCGCATCAAGATAATCCGCGTCCTGAAGAATTTTAGCTTCCAGCGTCTCCGGGACTCGGTCCTTGCTCTTCCGGTGGACCAAAATTGCGTGACACACCTCCCCAATTTTCTTCTCAGGAAAACCGATTTTCGCCAAAACTCCCCTGGCAATTCGGCTCCCTTCCTCAGCGTGATCTTCAACTCTACCCGCATCTTCCAGCACCCGCGCCACATCAAAAAGCAGCGCCGCCGCCTCCAAAACTTCCAGATCTGCCTTCTCCTCCTCGCCAATCCTCTTAACTAGTCTCTCCACCCGAAAAACGTGGTTAATATCATGAGAAAAATCATTCTCCAACTCTTTGTAATACTTCTCCGCCAGCTGCAGAATTTTATCTCGATAATTAGTCATACGCCGATTATATCATTGCAATAATCCTTATTAATCTCATACCCGTTCTTTACATAATAACAACACCTTTATTCTAAGGTTTCTTTATGCTCAATCTTGTTCTTGCCATCATTCTCGGCGGGCTTTTTGCCTATGTGGCCCTGCAAAACGCCACGATCGTTCCCTTCACCCCCGGTTCCCTTGCCTTCACCCTGCCGCTCTATTTTGTCGCCTTCGGAGCTCTTCTCTTTGGAACCCTTCTCGCGGGCATTTTCAGCCTGGCCGGCTGGACTGCTTCCACCCTGACCATCGCCGGCAAAGACTCGCAATTAAATAAGACCCAAAAACTCCTCGAGGACCTAAAAGTCAGGCTGAATGAGTTGGAAGTAGAAAACACTCAACTCAAAGGGGAAAGTCGGGAAATGGCCACCGCCGCCAAAACCCAAGCCGAAATCGCCCACACCCAGGCTCACATCGAAGACCGCGCCCACGTCCACTGGCCTCACAGCAATTCTCTGAACAATTTCCTCGCCCGCCTCCGCTACCGGCTGGCAATCTAGAAATGCGTAATCAATTCACCCTCCTAATAAATTCTGCTACTTTCCAAATATACAGTGGCTCACCTTTAGGATAATTCTTCAAGGATACTTTGTAAGTTCCTTCCACTAGACCTACTAAATACTTCCGTCTGGCCCCGGCAATTGTTCCTAACTCTTTAGAAGATAATGGGGGATACCAAACAGAATAGCTTTCCTCATTTGTAAATTTCGGTATTTGCTTCGCGTAATGCTTTCTCTTGCCGTTCGGCACCTTGCTTAAAGGAACCAGTTTATGTCCCAAAATTCCGAAACCGCTATCAAAATCCTCTAACGTCGACTCATTTGTTAATAAAGCTCCTTCAACGTTAAACACGTCTTTAACCAATTGATAAGAATAATCATCAACCTCTTGTCAGGAGCAAATGCAACTTTCGGTTTCATCTACTATAGAAGCTCTAAATCCTTAATCCCGACAAAATCCTTTTTATTTAAAGTGGCCAGCCTTGCTCCATTAGCAATTGCCGTTGCCGCAATCGCCGCATCAGGAAAATCAATTGGGCGGCCAAGATCCCGGGCTAGTTTCCCCGCAACTTGCGCAACCTCTATGTTGTAGGGAACAAGTCTGACCCCCCGCAAAGTTGCTAACAGAAAAGTTTCTTCCAACTCATTTCGAGTACTTTCTCCTTCAAATAGCTCCTAAATCGTAACTATTGAAACAGCTAATTCATCCTGAGGAAAATTTGCTCTAAATTGTTCCAACCTCGACTGGGGATTCTTCGTCCGTAGATGATCAATGACAATATTTGTATCTAAAACTACCATGCCTTTTTCCTTCTCGCCGAAGCAGCCAACTCCAGTTTTCTCCTAGCTTTTTCCCTCCCGATTTCTTCTTTACTGGCAGGTCCCCAAGCGCCCCTCGTCCGGGCTAAAATTTTGAGATAATCATCGTCGTCCAGCTTACTGTAAACACTCGTTACCGGCTTAATGTAAATAGCATCACCCAACATCGTAATATTCAAGTTCGTTTGTTCATTAATGCCTAAACTGTCCCTTATGTCTTTGGGGATCACAATCTGACCCTTGACGTTCGGTTGGGTAATTATTCCAATATTCATACTAGTAATATTTTATTACTTTTAACAATCTTTGTCAACCGACGCCTCCGCTACCGCCGCGATCTAACCTCTAATGTTTGGTGCCGTCACTAAGCCCATCTTCCGAAAATCCTCATCCAGTGTAAAAACTTCATCAATCTTGAAGTCCTTACACACCAAATAGGTAACTGCGTCAGGAAAAGACACTCTGTGTTCAAAAAACTTCACCAGAATCTCCCTGGCCCTCCTGTCAATCTCAGCATCCGCATACAAAACCCTCAGTTCACCCAGTTCAACTGCCAATTGTATACCCTCAACCAACCTCCTCACCTCAACCACAGTCACTATCCGCGATGCCCAAGTAAAAAGTTCACCTAGTACGTAATTCGTTGTTAAAAAAGAAACCCCCAACTGTTGGTAATTTTTATACGCAGTTTTAACCTCAGAATGCCACTGTTCTTTCTCTCGGAAGTATGCTACCAAAGCTCCCGTATCAATAAAAATTCTCGGAGGACCAAGTGCCATAGAAATTAGTCTCGATAGTCAGTGTAAATATCATCAACGGAAGATGCGTAGTCAGTTTTCTTTCCACTTTTAATAAATCCCGCCATTTTTTCAAGCACAAAGGTCTTACTTGGTCTTGGCTTCACTGCAGCCAACACCTGTGCTATATTTTGCGCCACACGATCAAGACTATCCCTAATAATCTTCGACCGGGAAATATCCGTCAACTCCTCCACTTCATCAAAAATAGTCACCGGATAAGGATTAAGATAAACCTGATACCTTTTCATACATACACCATATCAGGTGGTGTACACTTTGTCAAGAAGAATCCTGGGAAGACACTTTAGCCTTAATTACCAACCTCCGGTTCCGCCCTTCACCCTCGGAGTAAGATTCCACATCCTCTCTGCCTTGAAGTGCCAAATGGACAATCCTTCGCTCCCCAGGAGGCAGAAAGGGAACATAGACCGGCAATCCCGTCGAAATTGCCTGTGCTGCCCAAGATTGCGCCATTGCCGTCAGTTGCTCTTCCCGCTTAGCCCGATAGTCACCAACTTCAACAACAACCCGCACCCATTCACCCAAGCGCTTAAACACCAATTGCCCTAAAATGACCTGGAACGATTGAAGTGTCTCGCCATGATAGCCAATGAGCAGCCCCGATTCCTCCGTCGCCAAGTTAACTTGGTATAAATCACCTTGCCCTGAGATTGCCGAAGGGTCTCCCTTGTCCATCACCTCCACCCCCGCCACCACCCCCATCTTCAAAAGCAACTCCTCCGTCACTTCTTTTATCACCTCTGTCCTCTTCTCGTCAACTTTTGTTTTTGTGCTTTTCGCCATACTTTAAAGCCTCTCTGCCTTACTATCTTTCTACCTTACTATCTGCTAACCACCTGCCTGAATTTTATCACGTACTGTTCCAACGCTCCAAGTCCCGAAATCCGGTATTGCTGACCAATCGCCAGCAAACTCGAAGTTGACCAGTAAAGCGCCAGTCCCGACGGCCACTGTGTCCCCAGAAACAAAAAGAGCAGGGGAAACATCCACACCATCGACGACTGCGCTTCGGCAAATTCCTGCATAAACTCTTTCTTTTCTTCTTTCTCGGCTGGCTTGTCCTCCTTGCGCACGGCTGGGGGGGTGGGCATCATCATTTTCGTCTGAATAAACTGCGTCGCCGCCGCCACGACAACCAGAATTCCCGGAATGGCCACCGGCAGTCCGGAAATATTCATCCTATCCGGTTGGGCCATGTCCCAAATCAAAAAGCGCGTGTTCAGCTTCATCGTCAGAATATTGTTCATGGCTCCCAGAAGCCCGAAAAGGACTACAATCTGCACGACAGCCGGCAGACACCCCGCTGCCGGATTCACTCCGTGTTGTTTAAAAAGCTCCATCTGCGCCGCCGCAAATGCCTGCTGGTTTCCTTTGTGCTTCTCTTTAAGAGCCTTGAGGTGCGGCTGCAGTTCATTCATCTTTCGGCTGTAGTGTGTTTGCTGCTTGATAAACGGGTAAAAAATCAGCCGGGAGAGAATCGCAATTTCCACAATCGCCACCCCCAAATTCTGAAAAGCAATCGTGTTATAGATAAACAATATTACCTGCAGAAAAAAATCACCGATCAGTTGCATAAAAAACTAGGGGAGAGGATCCACTCCGCCAAGGTTCCAAGGATTACACCGTAAAATCCGTCTAAATCCTAAATAAAGTCCTTTAATTGTACCACACTTCAAAACCACCTGATAAGTGTATTCACTGCACCTCGGCATAAACCGGCACGTCCGCTCAGTCAAAAACAACCACTTCAACACTCCCGTGTCCATCGACACATACTTCTGGTAAAACCGAATTAGAAAAAGCACTCCTTTCTTCATCACATCTAATGCGTCTAGTCCCTTAGTCCTTAAACCTTAGACCTTAATCCTTAAGCCTTGTCTCTAAAGGAGTTTCGCTCTCTTGAGCACCTCTCCAATTTCCCTTTCCAACTCTTCCCTCCGATGGTTCACCGCCTCGCCTTTAGCCAAAAACACCAACTCCGCACTCTTCGGTAATCTCGGCAAGTATTTTTGCACAGCATCTGAAAGCTTCCTCTTCACCTGGTGCCTGACAGTCGATTTCAAAGAAATCTTCTTACTCACCACAAACGCCGCCCGGGCGTTCTCTCCGGCCCCTCTGAATGCAACTACTAATCCAAAAGCGGGGGAATCATACATCTTCCCGGAAGTCCTGATTCTTCCAAACTCTGATTTAAGAGGAATCAGTGATTTTCGAAGCAACACCAAGAAGTAAATAAGTGCAAAATTATTTGTTATTGAGTTTCTGGTATACGAATAACTAATAACTTAATAACTTGCCACTCACTTTTTAGTCACTGTTAACTTCTTTCTACCCTTAAGTCTTCGCCGTTTTAAAACCTTTCTTCCCCCAGACGTGCCCATCCGCGCCCGATAGCCGTGTTTTCGCGCCCGTTTCCGTTTCTTCGGCTGATAAACTCTCTTCGGCATCTGCTCATTATCTCATGACTTGAGACCTTTGTATATATTGCTTTTTTGTGGATAACTCCCTATTATCCTGCTCAAACAGACAATCAACTTTCTCAATTTAACTAGTTCTATTTTTGAACTTGCGAGTACCTTGGGCGTGAGCCCAAGGGTGAAGCAAGCTCGAAAAGAAACTCAGGCGAAGCCTGTAGCGAAAGACACCACGGGCGTAAGCCCGTGGAGTTTCATTATCGTATGGATCTCAATGAAATCTGGAAACTGGTCCTCGGCGAGCTCGAGGTTGACCTGGGCAAACAAAACCTCGGCCTCTATTTCAAAAACAGCCAGCTCCTTTCCCTGGAAAACAGCATTGCCAAAATCGGCTTTCTCAACCGGGGAGTCGCCGACCAAGCCAATGCCCGATATTATGCTCTAATCCAAACCTCCCTGCAAAAAATCTCCCACCAATCACCCCTAAGTCTGATCTTTGAGGTAAACGATCAACCAGTCACTAGCAACCAGCCACTAGCCACTGAGGAGGCCGGCCCTCTTTTTGAAACTCCAAAAGAAGATCAAGAGGCCATCAAGGAAGCCGTCAAAGCCACCGGCTTGCATCCCGACTTCATTCTCGAGGAATTTTGTGTTTCGACCAGCAACCAGCTTGCCTTCGCCGCCGCCCAAGCGGTCATCAAAGACCCCGGAAAAAACTATAATCCCTTCTTCATTTGGGGTGGTGTCGGCGTTGGCAAGACCCACCTCATGCAGGCCATCGGCCACGAAATTCTCCGAAGGAACCCCCGCGCCCGCGTCGTCTACGCCTCCGGTGAACAATTCACCAACGAAATAATTCGCGGCATCCGAAAACAGAACACTCAGGACTTCAAAGACAAATACCGTTCAGCCGACGCCCTCCTGATCGACGACATTCAGTTTTTCTCTGGCAAGGACACCGCCCAGGAGGAATTCTTTCACACTTTCAACACGCTCCACCAACGCCAAGGTCAGATTATCATGACTTCCGATCGCAAACCGGCTGACATCAAAGATCTTGCTGATCGCTTAAAGAGTCGTTTTGAAGGGGGGCTGGTCGCCGACATTTCCACTCCCGACTCCGAATTAAAAACTGCGATTTGCCAACTAAAAGCGAAAAAAAGAGGTATAGAGTTATCCACAACTGTTGCCTCACTAATTGCCAACAACACGGACAATATTCGCACGCTCGATGGCGCCATCCAAATTATCATCTCTAAAGCCGCCTCCGAGCACCAGGAAATCACCCCCGACTTCGTCGCTGAGACCCTGAAACTGCCCATCATCTCGCCTCCAGTCGGTGGCCATCTCGAGCCTCGAACCATCCTCGACGAAATCTGCGCCCACTACGAAATCCCTATGAAGGTCATCAAAGGAGTGAAGCGCGACAAACCGATCGCCATCCCCCGGCAAATCCTGATGTACCTTCTCAAAAAACACACCCACTATACCCTTGATGAAATCGGCTCCTTCATTGGCGGTCGTGACCACACCACCGTCCTGCATGGCATTAAAAAAATAGAATCCCTTCTTCAAAACAACTCCAAAATTCAGTCTGATATCAGCCAGCTTCAGCAGCGCCTCAACATCTCACCTTCCTGACCCGTGTGCATATCTCCGTCTCACAATAGGGGATAAGTGGCCAATTAATCCCATCTTTTCACCTATCCACACTTATCCACACTTATGCCCAAAACTTATCAACGTTCCACCAGAGATCTTATCCACATCACCAATTTTCTTTGATTGATGATTGATGATTGATGATTAACGATTCCTTGCACTTATCCCCGCCGCCTACTACTACTGCTACTATTAATTACTAAAGAAAACGCCGGTTGAAAACGATCGGCCAAGCAACTAATATGTGGGTAAACTGATTTCTATCAGCTTTCCCTGTTTTCATCTGCTAAAATCTCGTCTATGAAGCTGGAAATTCTCCAAGAAAATCTCACTAAAAAACTCGGCAGCGTCACTCGCATTATTCCCTCTAAACCCCAATTGCCCATTTTGTCCCATGTGTTACTGAGTGCCAAAAACAACCACCTCACTCTCACTTCTTCCAATCTCGAAACAACCATAATTATCTCTCTCGGGGCAAAAATCGAATCCGAAGGTGAATTTACTGTGCCCGCCCGAACCCTATCCGAACTTGTCGCTTCTCTTCCTCCTGGAAAAATTACTCTTCAGGTCAAGCAGTCTCTTCTGGAAATTACCATCAGTCAATTTCATGGTCAAATCAACGGCAGCCCAGCAGCAGAATTTCCTCCAAATCCGACCGACGATCTCCATTCTGTTTGGAAAGTCAACGCCGCGGGCCTTTTCCAAGCTTTGGGCCAAACGATGTTCTCTTCGGCCACCGACGAAAGCCGGGCCGTCTTAACCGGGGTCCTTTTTAAGTTTGATTCTGACTTTGTCACCCTTGCCGCGACCGATGGCTTTCGGCTCTCCGTTGTTAAAGTCAGCAAATCAAGTGATCTCCCTGAGGGCCAAAGTCAAGTCATCATCCCAACTCGCACCCTCGTGGAAATAACTAAACTTTTAAACGACGAAAACCCTGACCAGATCACCATCAATTTCTTAAAAAGCAACCAAGTCCTCTTTTCTTTAAGCGATACCAAAATATATAGTCAATTGATTGCTGGGAATTTTCCAAATTTTGAGAAAATAATTCCCGCAGAATCCAGCGTTCGAATCAAAATACCAAGTGAAGAATTATTAAAAGGCATTCGGTTGGCCGCCATTTTTGCTCGCGATTCGGCCAACATCGTCAAGTTAAAAATCGCTGGCAGTAAATTAAAAATAATGGCCAACGCGGCTCAGGTGGGCGAGAACGAAAGTGAGATTGACATCGAAGTCGACAAGGGGAGTGGGGAGGATTTTCAGATCGCCTTCAATTTTCGCTATCTTCTTGACTTTCTAACCAGTCTTGGTTCAAAAGCCGCCGATGTCACCATTGATTTCACCACTCCCTTAGCTCCCGGCGTCTTTCATCTCCCGTCCGACAAAAACTTCCTCCACCTCATCATGCCGGTCCGGGTCCAGGGCTAATCAGCGGCGTTTCCCTTTCTTGCTTAATCGCACTCCGGTTTTCCGGATTTGTGTTAATCAGTTTATATTCATCCGGAGAAGCAACCACCCGCATGGCCACATGCGACGACCCGGCAAAAAACAGCCCTTCCCCGACGTTGGCCGACAGGAGCAAACTCTTTTCTCCTTCCGAGAGATAAAACACTTCCGCCACTTTGTCAATTGCCGCCGGCGACTGCTTCATCAAAATTTGAATTGAACTGTTGGTCACGACCGTTTTTCCTAAATCTGTTGACAGGAAATCCTCAATGTCTTGGGTAATTGTCGTCAAGCCGAGGTAATATTTTCTCGCCCGTTTGGCAAACCCCCACAAAAACTCCGCCGACGCCTGGTTCTTCATTAAATACCACGCCTCATCGACGATCAAAATCCGTTTCTTAGTCTCCCGTTTAATCGAATTCCAGACAAAATCGACAATAATAAATATCGCCAGGCTGCGAATCTGGTCCTCCAAATTCTTAAACGAAAACACCGTCACGTTATTGTTTAGTCGAATATTACTTCGTTGATTAAAAATCGTCCCAAAGCTCCCTTTGACAAACTTTTCCAGTCTCAAAGCCAGATTCGCCGCTGTCTGCGATTCCATCCCCACCAAAACTTTGTATAAATCTTCCAGAATAGGCGGCTCGTTCTTGTGGGTCGCCGGATCATAAGTGATGCCTTTCTGTCGGTAGGTCAGCTCCAGAGCGTTATGTATGATTGCCTCTTCTTCTGGTGTTGCCGTCCCCACCATGATCTTCAGAAGCCGCGTCAGCGAAAACCCAATCTTATACTGCAGATCATTTTCCTGAGGATCATCGTTTGTTCCTGCCAGATCAAACGGATTGATATGGGTGTCTGAGCTAAAGGAGAAAGAAATATAGTCACCACCGACCGACCTAGTCAAAGCCTCATACTCTTCCTCGGGGTCAATAATAATCACGCTCGTCCCAAACATCACCGACCGCAGCGCCTCCAGTTTGACCATAAAACTTTTTCCCCCTCCACTTTTCCCGAGCACAACCTCGTTCGCGTTCTCCATGGAAAATCTGTCGAAGATAATGAGCGAATCATTATGTTCGTTAATCCCGTATAAAACTCCCTCATTTGCCGTCAGCTCAGATGAGGTAAAGGGGAATGTTGTCGCAAGCGACGTCGTGTCCATATTTCGCGTGATCATGAGCTTGTCCAGGCAAAGCGGTTGGGTCGTTTTAAAAGCATCTTCCATCTGAAGTGCTGCTCGCTTGCCAATGAGCAGTAGGGAAGCCAAGGTTGACTCCACTTGCTTGCTGATCTGGTTCAAATCATTCAGGTTGTCCGAAGAAACCGTCAGATAGAGTCCAAATTGAAAAAACCGCTCTGCCCCCTTGGCCAACTGTTCCTGCATCGCCAGAGCGTCGTCCAGTGCCACTTGCACCGACGGGTCGATCACTCGCCCCCGTTTAATGTCCGACTCAATTGTCGCCTCCATCTCCGCAATTTTCCGCTTTAAGTTCGATAAAATATCTCTCGACTCCACCGGGTAGATAAACATGGCAATGTCCATCGACGAGTCAAAGTTAATTATTGGCGCCAGCCAATTTGCCGAAACAAAGCGCGGGTACCCGGCCACAAACAAACTGCGATAGTACATCGGTCCAATCTTGAGAAAGTCAAAATCCACTTCAATCGATTCTGGAGCAATCAGATCCACGACCGCCGAAACCTCACCTAAGCTATTACCACTTGCTCTTGGCCGTTCTTGGGGAATTGGGCGATGGGCGGGTGTCGCTTTCGGACCAGCCCCATCTCCTTCCGTCCGGTTCCTACCCAGTTCCGCGGCGATCTTTCCCACCGGCGTCTTTTTTGTCAAAAACGGCAGCTTCATAATTAATTAATTCCTTCAAATTTGACGTTCCCGCCCGGATTCCCTTTTCCCTGGTTATAAATTTCGTAGTACAGATCGATAAGCTCTGCCGTCGTCAATTGTCTGGCCCGCAGTCCCAACCGCCCCAATTGTCGCAAGATGTGATCCCGTTTCGGCAAAAGCCCCACCGTTGCCTTCGAGACAATTGTTTCTAAGGGCAGCGGCAACCCCGCCTTCTTTTTTCGCGGAATTATGCCGGCTGCCGTCACATTCACCCCCAACTCCAGAGACGAGAAGGGGATAACGATGTAAAACTTTTTGTCCAGAACATTATTCTCTTTAACTGTCTGGGCAATAAATTGGCGATACTTACTGATTTGCGCCGCAATGAGCGGGTTGCTCTGTTTTTTTTCTTCGACCTGAAGCGCTGACACATACTGCGAAATGTCTTTCTGTTGCGACCGGACCACAATTTGGATCGAGAAATTCAGTGAGTTAAGAAGTCCTGCATAGGCATAGATAATCGCCTCCTGTTCTCTCTCCGACAGGAGGCCAAAATTGACTGCCGTCACCATGACGACGAGCGCCACCGACCCGTCCTTCATGACGACTAAATCGTTCCGGATTTCCGCCACCTCCAGATGTTCCTGGGTGCTCCCTCTAATGGCAATTTTTGCCGTATCCATAAAAGTAAGCTAGCCCCTAGCTGCTAGCCCCTAGCTGCTCCGTGGCTTTCGCCCGCACTTCCAATGGTTCCAAGACTTGTCCTGACAGCGTCACTTCCCAATTGTCAAAGTCATATCCCGCCTTCTCCAGCTCAAGGTAATACTTTCCGTTGAGAAGGGGCGTGCTGGCAATAAACTGACCAATCTTGTTCGTTCTTAGAGCCCGGATCGAATTTCCTTGGTCGTCTCGGATAATGAGAATCACTCCTTCCATTGGCGTTCCCCCGCTGTCTAAGACCAGTCCGTTAATGACGTTGGGCAAAGCCGTCAGGGAAATCACCGGTGGTTTAACCACTGGTTTCTGGGCCGTCCTGACAATTGGCAGCCGGATCGGTTCTTGATATGACGGAATGGCCACCGGCGCGATTCTTGCCGCCGTCACCTCTTCTCGTGCTTTGGCAATCTCCCCAGCCAAGGCGTTTTTTTCCACCATAATCTCGTCCAACCGCTTCTGCAGCTCCGCTGTATCTTGCCCTGCCATGCTAAACATCTTGTTTCGGATCTCATCAATTTCCATCAGCATCTGTTTATTCTTTTCAATCAGCTCATTAATCTTTGTTTCACTTTTAGTCAGGTCGCTAGCATTTTTTTCTTCCCTCAATATCCCCGTTTCCTGCCGCATCTTCAGCAGCTCTTCCACGGTCATCACTTTTGTCTCGTCACTTTCCTTGTTCTGGGTTTGCTCTGGCGCCCCGGTTTCTTCGACCGTCTTTGGGGCTGCCGTCTGTTCGCGCCTGCTCAGCAACTGGTCAATTGACAGCGGGCTCTGCCGCGTCCCCTGAGGTGGAGCCGTCGTCCCGGAAGGCGTGTCAGGCTGGCCCGCTTCTTCCGTGGCAACCGGCGTCAGCGTGTCTGTCTTCAAAGCGTCCAACACTTTTTGCTCAATCTCTTCCTCATTTGTCACGTTCTGGCTCTCTTTTTTTCCTTCCTCCACCTTCTGTCCGCCCCCGCCCGAGGCTGCCACCGGACTCGTGACTAACCCTGTGATCCCAATCTCCTCAAATTTCACCGGCTCCTTCGCTGTTGGCGGCGGTGTGACCAGCCCCGCCTGACTATTTCGTTTCCAAATGTAATAGGTCGGCCGGTAGATCGCCCGAAAAAAATTAATGATCCAGGCGTCCAGCGGTCTTTCTTGGATCGGCACAAAAGCCAGGCCAACTCCCAAAATCGCAAAAAAGAAAACCAGCGGCCATTTAATGACTGGGTGCCAACCCGTGGATAAAAAAACGTACGCCATGATTGCCCCGAAGGCCAGTTCGCCAAACTGCTTCAGTGTCATGTCCCCAACGAGTTTGAATTTGAAGCCGGTAATATCCTGTGGTACAGCGTGCTGTTCCATTCTTAATCCCGAGCGGAGCCGAGGGATCTCGTCCAAAAACAACTAGCGAGAAAACTCGAATCAACCGGGCAGACTAAAAATATGACTGTCGCAATACAGATCATGGTAACAATCCAAACATGAAAAACAAGAGGGGAGAGATTTTCACAAAAGCTCCCGGCACTTGACAAATCGAATCTGATGTAATAAAGTTACATCATGAACACCATGACTCGAACTCAAATCTCTCTTTCCAAATCTGACAGAAAAGCCGCCGATCAGATTGCCGGCCGGCACAATGTTAGCCTGGCCGAAGTAATTAGACAGGCCCTGAGAGAATATGTCCAGAAACAGCAGCAGAGAAGGGCTGAAAGGAAAGCGCTTGCAGAAAGACTGGCCGGAGCTTGGAAAAACAGTCCCAACTGGAAAGGTGTCGACGCCGTAAAATATCAAAGAGAAATAAGAAGAGAAAAAGGGATTTAATGTATTATCTTCCAGACACAAATGTTCTGATAAACTATTTTGCTGCCCAAGAGCCAGACAGGAGCTTGATCATTAGCCTAATCACCGAAGATCAGCTTGCCCTTTCTCCTTTAACCATCGCCGAGCTTCGCCCTAAAAATAGCGACGGAGAAATAAAACAACTAAATGAATTAATTGCGAACAGTAAAATATTTGCCACAGACGTCGAGATTGGACTTCAAGCCGGCAAACATAGACAGGAATTTTCCAATAAAATAAAAAAAGTTTATTTAATCGATTGTTTAATCGCCGCCACTTGTAAAGTTAATGGTTTGACACTCATAACCAACAATCTCAAAGACTACCCCATGAAAGATATTAAAATTCTCAAGCCCTCTTAACTATTAAATTTTTGCAGTAACCACAGTACTTTTTGCCATAGGAATTACCATTAATTTTGGCTCCATTCTCTGCACTGATTGCGCGAGACTCGCAAAGACCACTAAGCCGTCGCCCCAAGCATAGTACAAATGAGGAGTGTCATTCAAACGATATTTATACTCAGAAGATCTAACCAGATATACAGTTGAACCATCAGGTTTCAAAAAGGCTGATTTGAGGCAGTAAGGTTCATTAGAAAGCGCAATAAGTGGTGAAAGACAATCTCCAGCCTGATCGGCTATTAGTTTCGCAAAGGTTGCCCCGAAGTAAATTTCTGGTGCTCTGTAATCTTTAGATACTAGATATTCGGTAACAGCCCCAACTGCGGAGCTGACAAATTTTTCCGTGACAGTTACAGGAGAGCAATAGACGAAAGGGTCATAATCATCACCCGGGTGTAAAGTAATTTCAGCTAGACACGCGCTACTTTTTACCCCGGTTAAATCTTTTCCCCATTTGGCTAAAGAAGTCTCTCGTGAAGCCCAACCTCGCACCAAATGCCAGCTTGAGTGGCTAGGGGGCGGATAATACCTATGAAATTCATCATCAACTAGGTGAAAAGGTTCGTTTCCCAGAAACGCAATTGCGACTCTGGTTCTTCCTTGCTCGTCCCTAACCACTCCTCGCGCCTGAGTCTCTGCTTCTTCCAGAGCCAACAAGGCTTCCGTTATCGGCCTATTTTCCTTGCTAATCCAACCAGACAAAGCTGACATTCAAAGATTATACCGCCCGATGATTTAGATTGCAGGGAAGACCTAAAGTTGAAATTTAGATTTCCAAACTTAAACCCCCAGCCGTAAGCCCGAGAAGTTTCCTTACTTTTTATTCGATTTATCTCTCAAAGTGGGGTAGACAAGAATAGCAACAGCCAAGATGACAATTGCTGCGGTCAAGTAGAAAATTTGGAGAGAAAAGTCGACACTCATTTTTCGTTTCTCCTTATCGGAGTGTTGCTACTAGTGTATCACAAAAACCCCCACCACCCCCGCTGTCATCACCAGCAGGGTAGTGACGGTCAAGAAATTAACTAGCCTTCCATTCCGGTACTTCCCCATAATTTTTTCATTATTAGCAATCAGAAGCAGAAGAACAATCATGATGGGGGACACCAGTCCGTTTAAAACTGCTGAGTAAAAAAGATATTTAATCGGTGAGATCCCCACCAAATTAAGCCCGAACCCGAGAAGTGTCGACAGGGCAATAATTGTGTAAAACCCCGGCGCCTGCTTAAATTTCCTATTCAGCCCTTCGTGAAATCCAAACGTTTCTGACAGCGCGTAACCGGCCGACCCGGAGAGAACCGGAATTGCCAGCATGCCCGTGCCCACAATTCCCACCGTAAAAAGAACACTCGCTAAATCTCCAGCCAGCGGTCGCAAAGCCTGAGCCGCCTGGGCTGCTGTCTCAATGTTTTTCCCGGAAACAAACAGTGTTCCCGCCACTGTGGCGATAATGAAGTACATTACAAGGTTTGAAAAAAACATGCCCGCCACCGTGTCCTCTTTTTCAATCCGCAAACTGTGTCGACTGACGCTCTTTTTTGCCAGGATTTCGTTTTCGGCTTCGTCCGACGTTTGCCAGAAAAACAAATACGGCGAAATGGTCGTTCCAAAAATTGCCAGGACCGTTTGGATGTAGTTTCGATCTAAACTCATAACCGGCAAAAACGTGCTGCGGATAATCTCTCCGTAGTTTTGTCGGGTAAGAAAAAACGCCAGGACATAGGAAAATAATGCCATTGTCAGGCATTTAAACACCATCACAATCCGGTCATACTCGAGCTTGATAATCAAAAAAACCATCACCCCCGCTAAAACCAAGCTGACCACTAATTGGGGTAGGGGAATGAGCAGTCTGATGGCCTCACTCATCCCCGCCAGATCCGCGCCAATATTGAACGTATTGGCGGCAAACAAGACCAGTGAAATAAGAAAAACGACCGGTCGGGGATAGTGCTCCTTGGTGATTTCCGCCAGCCCTTTCTTGGTGACAAGGCCGATCCGGCCGCACGTTTCCTGGACAGCAACCATGAGAGGAAAAGAAAACACCGCTGTCCACAATAGCCTATAGCCAAACAGGGAGCCGGCTAGAGAATAGGTGGCAATTCCCGAGGGATCATCATCAGCAGCACCCGTAATTAGTCCCGGCCCCAGCTTTCTGAAAAAAGATTTAATCTTCCCCGGCATTTTCCAGGCTCTCCCCCACCGCTAATCAACTATAGGGTTTAGTAACATTGGGGAGTGACTCTATAAATTTCAATAGTTCCTCTAAATCTTTGACCGAAGTCAACCTGACCCGAAACTGCAGTAATTTGGAATTCTTAGAAATCACTAAAATATCTTGTCGCAGCAAAGACGCCCTGGAAGGAGTGCTCGAAATCTGTTGAGTTCTCTTAACTAAACATCCGCCCGCAGAATCGATTGTGATTTCGACAGAGGAACCACTTCTTTCTTCTGAAGCAGCCAGCACAGCATCTGTCATCGATGTATCAAACCCCTCTTTTTCTAACCTTAGGGCTAAATGTTTTAGGTCAAACATCAAAAATTAATTTAATTAATTAATTAAATTTTTCAGATCTCTTGCGCTTTTTGCCAATCATTTTCAAATGTTCGGCTCAACTTTTCCATGATGTCTGCCTGTGAAACCAAAATTCCCAACTCTCGATTCTGATCCAGGCTCGCATCCGACAGGTTCACTGACCCAACGTAGGCCCGAACCTGGTCGACCAAAATTAACTTCGCGTGCACGTACGGACTCCTTAATGTCCTCACCTCAACTCCCGCCTGCTTTAATTCCTCCGCTTCTTCCCGGTTGGCTGCCACCTTCCCGAAATCCGGTAAAATAACCCGAACCCCTATCCCCCGCGCCTTGACCCCTAGCGATTTGATCATATCACGGTCCTGAATAATTTCCGCTTCCACATCCAAAGATTGTTGCGCTGAATTAATAAGCGCTTCCAGCTTCCCCCGGGCGTTTTCTGGGCTGACAATTAAATTCGGGGCCTTTGGGCCATATCTCTTTCGCTCCCAGTCGGCGAGAAACATCTGTCGCGCTTCCGAAACATCCTCAGGGTTATAATCAATAATGTTATATTCCCGGTTTTTGCTGAAGGCACTTTGGGTCAGATTTTGGTTCAAGATAAAAAGTGTCTGCCCATCAACAATTATGGCCTTCTCGTGAGTCAGGGCAAAAGTCGGGTTCGTCCATTTAAACTCGACCGCTGTCGACCGTAACCTGTCAGCTGTCAACCGATTCACATTTCCCCCGCCGAACGGATGCTGCTCCATCATCACTTGCACCCCAACTCCCCGCTCCGCCGCTCCCACCAAGGCGTCAACAACCTCTCGATCAGAAAGCAAATATACCTCAACCAAAACTTCCGTCTGGGCATTGTTAATTGCCTCCAAAATCGGTTTCCTTCCTGTCTCAGGCTGGACAAACACTTCCAAATTGGTATTCGTCCCGGCCACTTGCCCGGCAGTGTATTTCTGCTGCCCAAAGTCCTCCCAAAAAACACCGATGATCGTGAGAACGCCAAAAAGCAGCAAATATAGCGGAATCTTCCAGGAAGAGAGGGCCTTGTCCACCCCTCTATCCTACCACTTCGTCAGTTTCGTCATTCCCCGCTTTTTCTCAGCCCTCCTTCAGTTCTTGAACTATAATACGATCTCGCGAAAGGATAAGAGGATGCGCATTTTAATCATCGAAGACGAGCACAAAATTGCCAACTCCCTCAAAAAAGGCCTCGAGCAGGAATCCTTTGCCGTCGACGTCGCCTACGACGGGCTAGCCGGCTACGACCTGGCTGCCTCCGAGCCCTATGACGTCATCATCCTCGATCTCATGCTTCCCGGCCTCGATGGCCTGGCTCTGTGCCAGAGACTGCGGGCCGGTCAAATCCACACCCCAATCCTCATTTTGACGGCCAAGGGTCAGATCGGCGACAAAGTCACTGGTCTCAACGCCGGCGCCGATGACTATCTTGTCAAACCCTTCGCCTTTGCCGAACTCCTGGCTCGAATCAAAGCCCTCACCCGCCGCCCCAAAGACAATCTGGGTAATAAGCTCACTCTTGACGACCTCATCCTCGACACTTTGACCTTTGAAGTCACCCGCGCCGGCCAGGAAGTCAAACTCTCCCGCAAAGAATTTGCCCTCTTGGAGTATCTTCTCCGGCACCAAAATAAAATTCTCCCGAAAGAGCAAATCATCACCAGTGTCTGGGACTACGAAGCGGACATTCTCCCCAACACCGTCGAGGTCTACATTGGCTATTTGCGGGACAAAATTGACAAACCCTTCCCAAAATCAAGACAGCTTATCCAAACAGTTAGGGGATTTGGTTATAAACTAGGATAAATTCTAAATCCGAAATCTCAAACACTATCAAAATTCAAAAGCATTAAGTTTAAAACGTTTATGTTTTAAAACTTAGAGTTTAGAACATTAGATTTTGTTTAGAACTTCGATATTCGAATTTCGAATTTTAAAGTATTTTTACCCAAGCTCGTCTCAAACTCACCGCCTGGTATCTTCTCATCATCATGACGGTGAGTGTCCTCTTCAGTGCTGTCATCTACACCGGTGCCAATAATGAATTGCGCCGCTTTGAGCGCCTTTCCATCATCCGCCGCGAGGTTGATTTTTTTGGCACCCGCATCGCCCGCGAGCCCGCCTTTGATTCCCAGGAAATTGCCGACCTTCGTCGTCGCCTCATTCTCACCCTCCTTCTCGTCAATCTCGGCATTTTTGCCTTCTCTGCCCTCTTTGGCTACATTCTGGCCGGCAAGACCCTGCGGCCCATTGAACTCATGCTTGCCGACCAGAAACGCTTTGTCGCCGACGCGTCTCACGAACTGCGCACTCCCCTGACCGCCATGATCACCGAAATTGAGGTTGCCCTTCGCGGTAAAACTCTTGACCTGCCCACCGCCCGCAAACTCCTCAAAAGCAATTTGGAGGAAGCCAGTAAGATGCACTCCCTTTCCAACCATCTCCTTTCCCTCAGTCGCTACCAAACCGCCGACCTCAAGCTTCCCCGGGAAAAGTTTGACCTCACCGAATTGGTTCAAAACGTCGTCGCCAAACTTCGACCCCTTGCCTCCAAAAAAGGCGTCACGATTAATACTGATCTCCAAAATATTGACCTGACTGCCAATCCTGACAGTCTTGCCGAGCTTCTGACCATTCTTCTCGACAACGCCGTTAAATACAGCCGTCCCCAAGGAAAGGTCATCGTCAAAACCCAAAAAGCCGGTAATCGCGCGGAAATATCCGTTCAGGATTTTGGCATCGGCATTAATTCTGCTGACCTACCTCATATTTTTGATCGCTTCTACCGCGCTGATGCCTCTCGGAGTAAGGATCAAACCACCGGTTATGGCCTTGGTCTAGCCATAGCCAGGAGCATTGTTGAGCTCCATAATGGTAAAATACTCGTCACCAGTGCCCCCGGAGCCGGAACGACGTTTAGAGTTTTAATCTAAGCTTTTTCTCAGACACCGAGACTAGACTCAGTCCCAATGAACAGATTTAGACCGCTACTACGTGACAAACAAAAACTTGTCCTGGCTTTAGTTGCTCTCTTTGTAGTTGTCTTTGGCCTCTGGAAATTCTTTGGTCCTAAGACCGCCACTCCTCAATACCAGACCGCCACTGTTGAACGTGGCAACATCGTCTCGACCATTTCCGCCTCCGGCCAGGTCATAACAACCGGCCGTCTGCCTATTCTTTCCCAAGCCAGCGGCCAAGTAAGTGCCGTCTATGTCAAAAACGGCGACACACTGACGGCCGGCCAAAAAATTTTAACGATCACTCTCGACCCGGGAGCGGCAGTTAAGAATGCCTCAGCCTGGAGCAGCTACCTTTCGGCTAATGCCGCTTTTTATTCCACTCAATCGACCATGTTTTCCAAGTGGAAGACCTATCTCGACCTGGCCACCAACTCCACCTATGAAAACCCTGACCAGTCTCCTAACGAGACCAATCGCACTGCCGCGGCATTCCACATCGCCCAGGACGACTGGCTCAAAGCCGAAGCTGACTACAAAAATCAACAAGCAGTCGTCAATGCTTCCTGGCTGAACTACCAGCAAACTTCTCCCGACCTCGTCGCCCCAACAAGCGGTATTCTCGAAGACCTAACCTATGTTCCCGGCATGCTCATCAGTAGCTCAGTGAGCTCTTCCGGTATCACCCAATCCCAAACCATTGCCTCGGTCGTCACCACCTTCTCTCCGACGATTGCTATTAATCTTTCTGAGGTCGACGTTAACAAGGTTTCCGAAGGCAACAAAGTCACTGTCACTTTTGACGCCCTGCCTGACAAAACCTACACCGGTAAAATCGTCGGCATCAACAAAACCGGCGTCGTCAGCTCCGGCGTCACCAACTACCCGGCCACCATCCAACTCGACACTTCACCAGCTGAAATTTTGCCCAACATGTCTGCCAGTGCCAACATCATTTTGGCGACTAAATCAGACGTTCTCCTCATCCCCTCCGAAGCTGTCCAAACTCAGGATGGCCAAGCCGTTGTCCGCGTTCTCAAAAACGGTCAAGAAGCCCTCGTCAATGTCGAAACTGGTTTGACCTCCGACACCCAAACAGAGATAACCTCCGGCTTAAACGAAGGCGACACCGTCGTAACCGGGACCGCAACCACAACACCGACGACCACTAGCCAGTCACCCTTCAGCACCTTTAGGATTGGTGGAGGAATCGGCGGCGCCGGCGGGGGAACCAGAATCCAAACTGGACGATAACATGATCTCCGTCACCCATCTTTCCAAAATCTATAAAAACGACTCCACAGAAACCCTCGCTTTAAACAATGTCTCTTTCAAAGTCGCCAAAGGTGAATTTGTCGCCATCATGGGCCCTTCGGGATCCGGCAAATCCACTTTAATGCACATTCTTGGCGCCCTCGACAGTCCCACTAAAGGATCCTATATTCTTGATGGCACCGATATTAGTAAGCTATCTGACGATGACTTAGCCAAAATTCGCAACCAAAAAATCGGCTTTGTTTTCCAGGCCTACAACCTCCTGCCCCGAACCACCGCGCTCAAAAATGTCATGTTACCAATGCTCTACGCTGGCATCTCTGAAGACCAACGAGTCGCCGCCGCCACAAAATTTCTGAAAATGGTTGGGTTGGGGGACCGCTTACAAAACCATTCCAACCAGCTCTCCGGCGGTCAACAACAGCGCGTGGCCATCGCCCGGTCGCTTGTCATGAGCCCATCGATCCTTCTTGCTGATGAACCCACTGGGAACCTGGCCACTGCCCAAAGCGAGGAAATCATGGAAATTTTCGAAAAGTTAAATCATGACGGCCACACCATCCTCATAATCACCCACGAGTTGGAAATCGCCGCTCACGCCAAACGGACAATTTCCTTAAGAGACGGAAGAATCGTGGAAGACAAAAATAATGGACACAAAAAATGGACATCAAAGAACTGATATCATCTGCCTTTGAAGCACTAGGGCTCAATAGGACCCGAACTGCCCTGGCCACTCTCGGGATCGTCATCGGCATCGCCGCCGTCATCACCCTCCTGTCCCTGGGCAAAGCCGGCCAGGCCTCGGTCGAATCCCAAATTCAGTCGCTCGGGAGTAATCTCCTAACTATCATTCCTGGTTCTTTTCGTCCTGGCGACTTTAGAAGCGCTTCCGGCACCTCCACCACCTTGACTTTAGAAGACGCCCACACCATTGCCACTTCCCCCAAGGTTCACGGCGTCAAAAACGTCTCGGCCGAACTTCAGCGCCGGGCCGCCGTTCAGGCAGGAAGGCAGAGTGTCAACACTTCTGTCACTGGCGTTCTTCCCAGCTATAAATCCATCCGCAACATTTCTCTTGAAGCCGGCAATTTTCTCACCGAATCTGACAACACTTCCCAGGCCAAAGTCGCCGTCCTCGGACCCACCACCGCCTCTGATCTTTTCGGCAGCACGACTAATGCCGTTGGCCAAACCATTCGCATTAACAAAATCAGTTTTCGCGTCATCGGCGTCATGACCAGTAAAGGCGGCGGGGGACTGGGCGGCAACCAAGATGATGTGGTGCTTGTGCCCTTAACCACCGCCCAGAAACAACTCTTTGGCGTCACCTACATCGGTTCTCTTTCCGTGGAAATTGCTGACCAAAAGCAGATGGATTCCGCCCGTGACGAAATTGGCTATCTTCTCCTCTCCCGGCACAAAATTTCCGACCCGGCTAACGCTGACTTTTCCATCTTTTCTCAGGCAGATATTTTAAGCACCATTAATCAAGTCACCGGCACCTTCACCGCTCTTCTCTCCGGCATTGCTGCCATTTCCCTTCTGGTCGGCGGCATCGGCATCATGAACATCATGCTCGTCACCGTCGTTGAACGCACCCGGGAAATTGGCCTGCGAAAAGCCCTGGGGGCCACCAGTAAAGTTGTCGTCGCCCAATTCCTCACCGAAGCCGTCATCCTGACCATTATGGGCGGCATTCTCGGCATGCTCCTGGGCACCATGTTGTCCTTCATCATCTCTAAAGTCATCGGCCTTCCCTTTGTCCTTGACCCCGTCTCCGTCGCCCTCGCCCTCGGCGTTTCCGGAATCTTGGGCATTCTCTTTGGCTGGTACCCCGCCCGCCAGGCAGCCAAACTCTCTCCTATTGAGGCTTTACGTTACGAATAAAGCCGAAATCCGAAGCGAGCCAGCGAGTCGAAGAACTGAGGCCCTCAGGTATGAGTGACGAAATACTGAGCTTGTCGAAGTTTGAGGCTTTAAGATATGAGTAAACTCATTAGAAGGTTTTCTCAGCGCAATTTCAGAGATCCCGTTAATAATAAATGACGTCCTCTCCGCTACTCTCGTGCGGAGTATCCTTCAGGATACGAAGGTCGTCTTTTCCGTTCGCATTCATCCTTGGGAGCAAGCTCCCAAGGTTTCTGCGAGCAGTAAAATAAATAATTGTATTAAGACAAGAAATAAATCCACTTTAATGCTATCGCATGAAAATGGATACGCCTATTAAGTATAAGAATAAGTATAAGAAAGGGTGTGATTAGTTCTTGAAAAACACAAATTTAATTATTGTTGGTATCACTGCGCTGGGAATCGGTGCCGCTGTCGGTTTTTTCGGCGGAATACACTATCAGAAAACCCAAACCCGCAGAACTCTGGCTGAACTGGCCGGCCGGAGTGGTAATGGCAATTTCCGCACTCTGCTTGGTAATCGAAATGGCAATGCCCGAGGGGGCGCCGTCATTGGCGAAATTCTTTCCACCGACGACCAGTCTCTGACGGTCAAACTCGCTGATGGCAGCAGTAAAATCGTTCTCTTAACTAGCACCACGGCCATCAACAAAGCCACCGTCGGGTCTAAAAGTGACCTGACGGCTGGTACTCGAGTTGCCGTCTTTGGCCAGGGGTATATTGCACTTAAGGAACGAAATGTATCATTAAACAATGGCATTTCGGAAAGTATTCTCAAGCTCTTTAACAGATAAAGGTATTCGAAAAAT
>Ga0155011_115_pt1 | contig 23774 bp, 35 predicted proteins | sample RifCSPhighO2_01_FD_105979 | JGI IMG/M metagenome (GOLD analysis project Ga0155011, IMG submission 105979) | Candidatus Gottesmanbacteria bacterium RIFCSPHIGHO2_01_FULL_47_48
CCTAGAAATCTTTCCTGAGAAAACGGGAGAAAATTGAGCAGTAGTTCTTTTAGTGGGAGAAACCCAAAAAATTCATGGACTTACCGCGTAAGTCCTGTAGAAAGGCTGAGATCTGACGATTTAGCAAAAGTGGCGAGTGGCGACAGTGTATTCCGGCCCGACCTATCCCACTGGCTGCAAGCTCGATGGAAAGCATTTACGGGGAAAAGAATCTCCTTCTAAAAACTGTGCCCACAGACTTTGAATATGAAGCTTTCGACGCAACTCTCGGCATATCATTACTCTTAGTCTTCCTTCATATCCTTCTTTCCTGGATTTTTCCAAAAAGGTTCGACAACCGCAAGGGCTTGATTCCCAAAACTAAATCCCCTATCCTGCCCCCCATGCGCACCGGCGTCCAATTGAAAAAGGCGTGGGCTTGCGAAGCTAACCAAAATCGCGTCACAAGGCTCCACTCGATTCATTAAACTTCCTCCAAAAAATCCTCCACTGAAATCTTTGCCTGGCGAAGAATTGCCCGAAGTGTTCCTGTGCTCACAGGTTTGTTATGAACCGGAACAACAGTGCGTCGACCATCCTTGTGAACAAAAACCACATGGCTACTTTTTGTCGTTCGGTCGACAAAACCCTCTTTGAGCAGCACTTTTTCCACATCACGAGGCTTGATTTGAGGAATTTTTGGCATCAAGCATCAAAAAGCAAACCGCACTGGACCGTTAACAGAAATTTGCGCTGTCGCCACAATATCCTGTTCCACTCTATCTGTTGGCACCGGCTGTCCGTCAGAAACCAAACTTTCCACAAATGCTTCAATGGCCCCCCGAACATTTTTGATTGCCTCTTCAATTGTCTTTCCATCATCAGCCACACCCAAGGTGGGTGCATAGGGCTCGTCCCAAAACAATATTTACAGGTGTTTTGGGTTACGGCCCTTTGTGCCGCATCTCATCTAAAAATTTGTCATAGTTAATTTGAGATGCGGCCATAGGCAGTATAACCTGGATTGCCAGTTCCGGTCTGTCTGTCTGGTTCGACAATAATCCGGTAGTTAAGCAGTGTAGTTTGCATACCAAAACAGTATAGCAATTTCGTCCTCAAAACACAAAATCAAAAAATTAGTCTTCAACCTCTCACCTTCACGTCCAAAGCCGGCCCATCATCTGCGGAAAGTCTAAAAGTCTAATAGTCTTTCTCGATGTGCTTCAGAGCTCTTTCAAACGGTTCCGGGGTAAGATTGAAGTAGCCCACAAAAGGATTATCCAAATCCTCCACCAACTGAAAGACCATCGCCAAAATAAAGCCCAGCGCCCCCACTGCCAGAAAACCATAAAACAGACTGGAGAACGGCATGACCACAAACGTCACCAGAGCAAAAAGCGAAGAAACATACAGAAAAGTTTTCAGAAGAATCGGCAAACGGGCTAAACTTTGATTGATCCTCTCAGTCCGGATTTGCCCCAGCTGTCCGTAATGATCAATCACATGATTAAAGACCACCGAATCGTGCTCGTCATCAAACTTAATCTCCCTGATTATCTCTGAAATTTTTCTGAAAGCCTTTCCTGTCTCCAGGCCTCTCTGGCCACCCCCCACTGTTTGAAATTTACCGGCAATCACCAAACTGGCATAAGTTTTAATCGCCCCCTTCATCTCCCGGGTGAGCTTGCTGTCCCGAAAATATAAAGTTAGCCTGAACAACCGCTCCAAACCTTGGGCTTCCTTGTCGATCAGTCGCGAGGTCGTGTTCCACTGACTCCAAACCTCGAAAACCACAAAGGCCGCCATAATGCCATAAAGAGTGCCAAAAACGGTGACAAAAGCGGAGATTCCTCCAACATCAGGCAGATAAAGATCCGTCCTCAAAAGCAACCGGGACAGATACATCCCCAGAACTGCAACACCGGCAAAAAACAAAGACCTTCCAACCACTGTTTTCATACCCCTCCCCTAATATAAAACACCCGGCATCAATTTGCAATCACCCACTCACCTCCTCTCCAACATTTTGACAATGGAACTTTCAAAGGCGTGGCCTTGCGAATCTGGCCGAAATCGCGTCACAAGGCTCTGTTCATCTCCAGCGCCTCTGTACAATCCCCCGAAGATCACCAGCCAGCCTACAAATCCTGACTCTCTTGCTAATAATCTGCCCATATGAGTATATTTGTTTGTGCGCAAATACCTACTCATCCTTACCCTCGTCGGTTTTCTCCTCTATCTCCCAAGCCTCACCGGCCCGTTCCTCTGGGACGATGAAGATTTTGTCTATGCCAATGAATATGTCAGAGATTTCCGGATCGACAAATTCTTCACCGACTCCCAAACCGCCGGCCGAGGCAAGCTCTCCAACTACTACCGCCCCCTGCCCCAAATCGCCTACGCTTCAGTGCATGCAATTTTCGGTTTTAACCCCTTTTGGTATCACCTCCTAAACGTCCTCGCCCACATCACCGCCGCCTGTGCGATATTAAGTTTCTTTTATGTCCTTTTAAACTCGAAATTCGAATATCGAAACCCGAAACAAATCAAAAATTCAAATGATCAAAATTCTAAACGTTTAGAACATTTGAAATTTGAAAATTCTAAAATTGTTTCGGATTTTGGATTTCGTGCTTCGGATTTAATTGCTCATTACCCATTGCTCATTGCCTTATTATTTCTGGTCCACCCCGTCCAAACTGAAGCCGTCAGCTACATTAGTGGCCTTTCCGACCCCCTCTTTGTCCTTTTTGGATTCCTATCCTTAATTTTCTATCTTCTCAAAAACGAGCGCAAAAACATGATCCCCCTGAGCCTCTTTTTCTTCACTCTGTCATTATTGTCTAAAGAAACCGGGGCCGTCTTCCTACCTATTTTGATAACACTCGCCGCCCTTGATGAATTAATTAAACAAAACCTATCCGATCGTATAGGAATTGTTAAATTAATTAACTGGAAAAACATCAACGCTCTAACCAAAAGTGTAGGCCCATATGCAATGGCCACTCTTGTCTACCTCTGGTACCACTTCTCCTTCATCAACAGCCTCGACATCAAATCCGCCTGGGGCAACAATCCCTACGCCAACTCCCTCCTCGTCCGCCTCCTGACTTTCATCCAAAACTTCCCCGCCTACATCGGCCTTCTCATCTTTCCCAAAGACCTCTTCATGGAACGCGACTACACAGTTCAGATCCAAACCCAAGCTCTGAATCTACATCTCATAGGCCTCATAATTCTCATTGGACTCGTCGGTCTTTTTCTCTGGAGACTCCACCAGAAACTTCTCCCTCCTCCCTCCTCCCTCCTCACTTTCTGTTTTACGGGTTTTTTTATCAGCTTCCTCCCCTACACCGGCCTCGTCTTAATTAACGGCATTTTCTACGAACACTTTCTCTATCTCCCCCTCGTCTTCTTCTTCGCTTTCTGGATAATTCTAATCAGCTCCCTAAACCGCCCAACCTTCCTAACCCCCCTGATTACCCTAATCATGTTCCTTTTCATCCTCCGCAATCTCTCCCGCCAGCTTGACTGGACCGACTCCGTCCGTTTCTACTCCCAAACCCTGAAGCATGCACCCAACTCCATTCGCATCATCAACGGCCTGGGCATGGCCTATGCTGAAAAAGGTGACCTCGACTCCGCGATTCGTGAATATTCGTTGCTAATCAGCGTCAATCCTCATGTTCCTCACGCCTACCACAACCTGGCCAACGCCTACGCCGCCAAAGGAGATCTGGCCAATGCCGAGAAAAACTATCTGAAAGCCCTCGAAGTCGACCCCAACTTCTTCTACTCCCTCCAGTCTCTGGCTAACCTCTACCAGCAAACTGGACAAAAAGAGAAACTCCACAATCTACTCCTAAGGTTCAATGTTCAGTGAAACTTCTTTAATTTTCTCGCCAACTTTTCCGTCTCGTCTAAAAGTCTCTCCGTCTCGCCAATTCCCTTTTCCCAAAACCCCGGATCGGTAATATCAATCCCTAATTTCTTAAAAATATTTCTCGGCGAATCGGAACTTCCGGCCGCTAAAAATTCCTTGACTTTTGAAATCGCTTTCGGATCTTCTCGGACCATCGCCTGAAGCGACTTGGAAATGAGAAGTCCCGAGGCGTAAGAATAAACATAGAAAAAATATCTGATGTGCTCCCACTGGACCCACCAATTGGCCGACTTATCCGTCATCTCCACCACATCCCCCTGCTGCCGCGTCATCTCCGTCTTGAAAATTTCTCCAATCTCTCCCTTGGACAAATAGCCCTTTTCTCGAAACTGCCGATGCAGTTCCGTCTCGAAGTTGTAGAGGGCAACTTGCCGGAAAATCGTTCCCATGTCCTCCTGAAGCTTCATCACCATGAGAGCCAGCCGCAACTCCTCATCGGCTTCTTTTTCCAGCTCTTCCAAAACAAAGTCCTCCATAAACGTGCTCGCCACTTCTGCCACTGACAACGGACTGTTAAAATTAAGGGCATTTTGGGTCTTTCTCATCAGATGATAATTAATCGCGTGCCCGAATTCATGAGCGATGGTCAAAACATCCTGCAGCTTGCCAGTGTGATTCAGAAGCACATACGTTGGCAAAACAATTAAATCTGTCGCACAAAACGCCCCACTCCTCTTCCCCTTTTTCGGATAGACATCCACTTGCCCCGCCTGAACAGAAGAGACAAAGATCTGCTCAAACTCCGGGTCCAGCCACCCAAACACTCGGCCCACCAAATCCACTGAATCCTCAAAACCGTACTTCTTATCGATTTTTCCGTACTGCACCACCCGATCATAGTAATTCAATTTCTTTTGCCCCAGCAATTTGGCAAACAAACCGAAATATCTCTGTGACAGGTCAAAGCGCTTCGTCACTGCAGAAGTTAAGGCGTCAACCACTTCCGTGTCGATGTCATCGCTCAAGTGACGGGCCGCATCCGGCCGATCAAAATGCCGCAGCTCATCATCTATCCTTTTGTATTCCAGAATGGAATTAATCTCATGTTCCGCCACTTCCGAGAGTTTCTCGGCAACGTCATCCACGGCTTGGCCGGCACTATGCCGCACTTTCTGATCTTTATTTCTTAAATAGGCATGAAATTCTGTGTACGGTTTAATCTCCTTCTTCCCCTCCGATGTCCAGACCTCTCTCTCTTGTTTCGACAGCATACTCGACACCATTTCCACCCAATTACCATAAGACGTCTTTGCCTTGAGAGTCATAATCTTTTCTTCCGGCTCAGACAAATTATGTTTTGCCTCTTTAAAAATTTTCTCTAAGAAGTGTCTGTCCGGCTGGAGCCCAGAATCTTCCAGGAAGTCTCTCTGCAAACCCGCCGGAATTTTCGCGACCCGAAGTTCAAAAAACTGCACCCCTGTCGTCATCCTTCGTCCAAAATCAATCGTCTTATTTTCCTTACCCCGAAGCGTTGTGTCCAACTGGTCCACCGCCGTTCGCAAAGAAAAATAGAACCCCTGCTTTCCATCTTTTCCATAATTTTTGACCAGATGCTCGTACTCCCCAAGCGGTTCTGAAAGGATCTTTGGATTTTTGAGATAATCTTCCCGATCCTTCCATTTCTTGGCAAACTTCCCCACCTCTTCTTCCATTTTTTCCCGTTCTGCAAGAATTCCCGGATCGTCATCCGAAGCAAACAGAGGGCTCAAATCCCAGGAGGTTTTAATCGGGGCCATACTCATCGACTTCTGCTCTTTTTCCCCTCTACCATGTCCTTAAAAAAAACCACATAAACCATAATCGCGACTATCATTGTTAATGAAGTCGCAATTAACACGCGGGCATTAAAGTCAACAAAATTAAACATTCTTCCTTTTCTTTCTATTCAACTCAACATTTCTAATGTACATCGATACGACTAAAAAAGCAAGAGCAAACACGACATCACTGAGCACAACAAGCAATCCAAACCAACTACTATCGGAGGAAGTTGCCGCTATTGCCGCTCCAGCGAAAAACGCAGACATATTAACAAAGAAGTCTGCGACTGTTCCGAAAATTACACCATTCTGAATCATAAACTTCTAGAATAAAACCCAACCAAATCCTCCACCGCTCCCCCCCACTTCGGCACCAAATTGTGGTCGGATCCTACATAAACCTCATACTCTATTCTCTTTGTGCCTTGCTCTAGCCCCTGACTGCTAGCTGCTAGCTGCTTTGCCAGTTCATCGCTCCATTCTTTCGGCACCCAGGGATCAGCTCCACCTTGTTGCAGAAGAATCGGCGTTGCCGGCGTTATCCAATCCAAAAATTTCACCATGTCATACTTCTCCACGTCATATTTCTCTTCAAACTTGGCCAATTCCCTCCGTAGCATTTTTCCCTGATCGTCAAAAGTGTCCGTGTAATACAAAATGCCATACGGAAAAGGCTTGCTCACCGGGTTCCACAAAACCGTGGGAATCGGCTGGCCCAAAATTTCCAGCACCGACAGCGCAATCTGCCCCCCATTTGAATGTCCCCACATTCCCACGAAATTCGAAGCACGAATGTCGAAATCCGAAATTCCTGGTTTTGAGTTCTGATCATTAGAATTTTTCAGCTTCTCCACACTGGCCAGCAGATCAAGAACTGTAGTGTACGTCTGAAACCTCGCCGCAAACACATCCTCCGCTTCTTTGTCCGACTCCCCAAACCCCGCAAAATCCGGCGCCAGCGTCACATACCCCGCTTTGGCCAGCTCCCCCGCCACCTTCTCCGTCCCAAATCCTGAATAGTACCCCTCTTTCTCCACAAACCCATGAATCATAATAATAACTGATGCGTCCCCCAAGTTCCCTGAGTTCCCCAATTCCCCCAACTTTTTCGGCCAATTCAAGGCTCCCGAAATCCTCTTCCCCTCAGACTTAAAATAGAACATCCTCCGTTCATAATCCAAACCCTCTTCACCCCGCGAAGCCTTGGCGAAGTGAGGCCCAATCTCAATTCCGCTCGCCACTCCACCCTGTTTCTTCAAATTCTCAAAAGAATACCGGTCCAGCGGTCGCGCCTCAATGTTTTTAATCGACTCGCCAATCTGGCCTAAAGGAGAATTGACCACTGTTCCTGAACGATACAGCCAGAGATATACCCCACCCATCACAACTAAAACCGCCACCATTCCCAAAACAACCAAATACTTTTTCACTCTTTCATCTTAATCGCGCCGTTCCAGCTTGTCCAGAATCTCTTATTGTGCAATAATCTTGGCACAACGTGCCGCCTTGGCTCAGTGGAACGGACGAAGCGAAGCGAAGGAGTTCACCTGCGAGCGAAGCGAGACAAGTGTGGGTTTGAACACGGAGGTGCTCAAACAGCGAGTCATTGGAAACAAAGTTAACAACGTGCCGCCTTGGCTCAGTGGCAGAGCGAGTCATTGGTAATGACTAGGTCGACAGTCCGATTCTGTCAGGCGGCTCAAAATATAATTTATCCAGACCCTAAAAACATGCCTAAGAGAAAAGAACCAGCAGGCAATCTGGGACCGGAAAACCCTCAACCTTATGCCCACATTGACCGTGTTGCCCACCACATGCTCACCACAACTAACCCCGAATAAAACTCGTCTCCAAGCCAATCCGTTTGTAATCTCCATCACCAAACTCCCTATTGACCCCTGGAAAAATAGAGGTATATAATTCTAACAACACTCATTATAGGCTCTGGTTCCATCCGGAGCTGTTTTTAAAGGGAGGTAGACAAATGGCTATCAAAAAGAAAGACGTCCTAAGAATTATCTCACCTCAAGAGCAACGCGCCAGACAGACATCTCCTGCCCAAGCACTAAGGACCGAGGCAAACGGAAACCCACCTGTGCGTAGAGATCGAGTAGGAAAATCCTGTGAGTTTCCAGCTAAAGTTCGTCGCGTCGATGTGTCTGGAAGATATCAACACTCAGAAGCCACCGAAGAACAATGACGTTCTAAAACATAAGGAGGTGAAATTATGGCTCTCATTACCTTAAGAAGGACCAGAGAGGCTGGGGGAATCGCAAGCATAACCGTTGTGCAGGCTGACGTGCTCCCCGGAACAAGTCTCAAAAATGCCGTGAAAGGACTACGAGCCCTTGACTGGCAAAAAACGAGAGAAGCTGCCCAACAGGCAAAACGGCGAGACACTCTAGGCACATGTATGCTCGACGAGACAAGAAGCTGCGATCCATCCGACGCATGTGGCAGTTGCCCCCAACGATTAACAGTGCGGGGCAAAACGGTCAATAAAGTCTTTTAATCACAGTCCCTGAACGATATAAGATAGTAAATGGGAAAGAGTAAACAACAAAAAGAGCTTACCCTCGAAAGTGCCCAGCGACTACACGACTCAGCAGAAAGAAAATTCGCCATTGCTGCAATAGAAGCCGGATTAGAAGTAAAAACTGGCCCTTCCATAAGGTGCAAACAGCCTGTGGAAGACAAAACCGGAAGAAAAAGAAAAACGGTTACTCAACCAGACTTCACAATAGTTGATCCAAGCGACCCAAAGAGTCCATTGCACGTTGAAGTCACAAACGGAAAGTGCACTTCCCCGTCCAAACAAGCTCAAAGAAGAGTGGTTGAACAAGCCAGGGTAGATAACTACGTCCAGCTAAGTGGAGATGCTGTAGAAGAATTAGCAAGTGCAGAAACCCCCCAAAGCAAACGAACCTTCCTCTCAAAACTCTTTAGTCGGAAATAGCACTCCCTAGCATTTTTCCCCTCCCCACAGTATAATTACGAATACAGGCACACGGCGTATACCTCAATTTTAAATTCTAAATTTCGCCTATGGCCACCAAAGACGCCACCATCAAATTCGGCCTTGTCTGCACCGTCTGCGGCAGCCGGAACTATGTCACATCCAAAAACAAGCTCGAAAACAAGGATAAATTGACTCTCAAAAAATACTGCCGCCACTGCCGAAAACATACAGATCATAAGGAGAATGAGAAGTTGGGAAAGTAGTTTTCAATCTGCCCCAATGCTTCAAAGACTAAAATCCGCCCTGTCCCCCCAGCACTTCCTCACCCTTCTCCTTGTTCCCGTCCTCATTCAAACCACCGCTCTCGCCTACATCCTTGCTCGTGCCGAGACTGACACCAAAGTCAAATCCGACGCCATCATCGTTTTGGGCAGCCGGAGCAAGATCCTCGTCGCCGGCGGCTATAATCCCGACGACCACCTCACCGAGGCTGTGGAAATGGCCAAATATGCCGAAGTGGCCGGGGCCAAAGTCGACGACCTCATCCTCGAAACCAAATCGACCAGCACCTACGAAAACCTCCTCTTTTCCCAAAAAACCCTCCGGTCCCTCGGTCTGGACTCCGTCATCATCGTCAGCGAGCCCTATCACCTACCCCGCGCCGACCTCATCGCCCAAAAGCTCAACGTCAAACACACCGTTTCTCCAGCCACAAACAGTCCCTGCTGGAACGAAGGCCTGGCCCACATCAATTTCTATTCCCTCCGCGACGCCTCCGCCCTGGTCTACTACAAACTAACGGGCAAAGTTGACTAAATTTTGGACCGCCACTTTCTCGGCACCTTCTCCAGTCCCCACGTAATCCAATACTTCGGCGACAGGACCAAATCCTGCGCGTGCAGGTAGTTTTTGCGAAAACCGCCAAATCCCGATTTAAACATCAACAAACCCTGTTCATTAGCCCGGTTTTCTGCGCTCACCCCCCACATATTATAAATCTCGCACCCCCGCCTCTTTGCCTCGGCAATCACTTCCCATTGCAGAGCATAATTCACCGGAACGTTTGTTGTTTTCGACCCGCTCTGAAGATAGAAAGCAAACTTGCCATAAAAAACAATCACCGCCGCGGCCAGAGTCTCACCCTGGTGTTTTCCCAAAAACAGAGCACACTGGCCATCTTTGGCAAAAGTCTCAAACTCCATCTCCAGATATTTTTGCGAGAAAGGCACAAACCCGTGCCTCTTCGCTGCCTCAAGTTGTAAGTCATAAAGCTCCCCGATCTCCCCAATTCCCCCAACATCCCTGATAATCTCAATCTCCACTCCTTCCCTCCCCGCCCGCCGAACCAGATTCCGGTGCGTCTTTCTCATTCCGGCCAGAATTTCTTCTTCGCTCCCGGAAATAGGAATGAGCCACGTCTCCTCAGCATGCATGATTGTCGGCGCATCCCGAAAGCCCAGCTGCCGATACGCTTCCCTGTTTTCCTCCGTCACTTCCACCCAGGGACTGATTCGAATAAAGCTACACTTCTCCTTAATCGCCAGATCTTTAAGGAAATCAACTATAAATTGTAAGAAGTTATGAGTTTTGAGTTTTGCCCGCCCTCGGTCGAGCCGGGGCGAGGCCGGGGAGATTTGAGATTTTAATGGTCCGTGAGGAACGAACAAAAATTTTCCCCGTTTTGCAGAAACCGTAAAGACCTGACAAACCCCAATTAATTGTTTACCATACATTCCCACTCGCCAAACCTTCTCTCCTTGGCTCTTCTGAAACTCTCCCCAACTCCAGGATTGCAAAAACGTGTAGTCTTCCTGAGAAGTCACAAAATTCTCCCAAATTTTTTTGTCTGTAATCTCTTGAGTCTTCATCTAGTTAATCCTTATGCTTAAGCCACAACGAAATAACATTCACCACCCGCTCGGCATCCACCAGATCAACGTTCACGCCCGTCGGCAGATTAACAATTTTCCCCGTCATTTCCTCCGCCTGGGAACACGATCCTAACCGATACCCCGCTTTCTCCAGACTCACTCCTTTTGGCGCCACCACATTGTCATACCAATCTCCGAGAAACACATTTCTCCTGGCTGCAAACCTCCGCAATCCCTGCGGATCGGAAACGAGAATACTATATCTCAAAAACGAGGATCCTTCACCTCCCGGAAATTTGACCCCGGCCACGCCTCTCAATGCTCCGTCATAATAATCCGCCAATCGTTTTCTGTGCCCAATCATTTTCCCCAGATCAGTAAGTTGCGACTCTGCCAACCTTGCCAACGCTCCCGGCATCCCGCGATGAAAAACTTCCCGCCTTTCTCCTTCTTTTTCCGCTAAGTCCAGCACTTTCGGCAAGATTCCCGCCAACCACAAAGTCCGGTGTAAAGCTTTCCCCAAATTAAAAAAGGCATAGGTCTGCAAAATAAGATAAACCAGCGGCGCAAAGACCAACTGCTTAGCAACCCACCACCGTCCACGTTCGGGCAGGCTCTCTGTCAACGCCTGCAAACGTTCGTACAGTCCGTCATCATCCGTCACCACCGCCCCGCCCCAAATCCCGGAGATAACCTTATCCCGCCCGAAACTCAAATACGCCGCCCCCCCAAAATTCCCCAACTTCTCCGTCTTAGATTCGTTCCCCAATCCATGTGCCAAATCCTCAATTAACAACACCTTGTGTTGCCGACAAATCTCCCTAATTTCCCTGATTTTCCCCATGGCCCCAAACGTTGCCTGAAAAATCACTGCCTTTGTTTTCAAAGTAATCAGTTTCTCTAGCTTTTTCGGGTCTAAATTTAAGCTCTCGTCAATGTCACAATAAACCGGTCTCGCCCCGTTCCAGATAATTGAGTTTGGCACTGCCACGCAGGTGAAAGCCTGGATAATAACTTCGTCCCCCGGCCCGATTCCCAGTGCTTTGAGAAGAAAATACTCTGCCGCCCGCCCGCTTTCACAAAGAATCACGTGTTTTCTCCCCAGAAATAAAGAGATTTTTCCCACCAACCTTCCTTCCGCCTGGAAATCAAGATACGCCCATGGCTGAAGAAACAACCAAAAACTCCTCACCACGTCAGAGAATGAATAATTCGGAATAAGCGAAATAGCAATAGGTTTAAACGGATTTCTCACCTGTTCCCTTCCACTGCTGTAAGCACCGCTTTTGGCATCTTTCCCTGAAATAAAATCACCACATTTTTCCCCCGATAACTGCGCACTTTCTCGACTAGCTCCCGGAAATCTGTCACCAGTTGAGCATCCATACTGGCATTAAGTTCAGAAAAGAAATTATCATGAGTCACTAGAACCGTGTCGACAGCCTTAAGTTCCCTGCCAATTTTCTCATGATCCGCTTTCCCTCTTTCCCCCAGCTCCATGATCCCCGGCGTCACCACAATTTTCCTAAACCCCTCCCAAATCTGCAAATAATCAAGTGCGGAAAAAAATGATTCAAAAGAATTATTATAGCTATTATCAATAATATATTCATTTTCTCCTATTTTCTTAATCTTCGGATAAATAAGATCCGGTGAGAATTTTCCAAGCGCTGCTGATATCTCCGGCAAACTCATCCCCAAAAGCCGGGCCATTTTAATTACCGCCACCACATTCCGCACCGGTTGCTTGCCAACCAGCGGCACCGCAAACTTCTCCCCGGCATAACCAAACTCGACATAATCCCGAAGAACCCGGACACTTTTTGTCTCTCCAAGGCTAAAATCTTCCTCCGCCACCAAACCATTTTTCCGCGAAGGAAGCGCTTCAACAAGTTCCATTTTCGCCCGCCGTAAATTCTCCTGACTGCCAAAAAGCTCTAAATGCTGATCCCCGATCCCGGTCACAATTCCAAACTTCGGCCTGACCATCTCACAAATCTTCTTAATTTCCCCCCGCCGGTAAGCCCCCATTTCCACCACAAAAAAATCCTCATCTCCCCGAAGTTTTCTAAGCACCGTCTGCGCCACCCCAATCTCGGAATTATCATTCCCCTCCGTACTTTGCACTTTAAACTTTGAACTTAAAACTTGCTTAAGTATCTCCTTCGTACTGCTCTTCCCATAACTCCCAGCAATTCCGATCACCCCACCTTTAAATTTCTTCATCTTTACCCCAGCCCGATAGACGAGCACTTCTTTCCAAAACCAAAAGGGGGGTGTCACTACTGCCACGGAGACCGCGCTGACTACCGGCACCAGCAAAACAACCAGCACCCGAAACATAAAATTATTCTCCCCGACCAGAAAACCCGCCACGCCAAGGCCGAGAAGCAAGCTCAAAATTGCCCTTGCCGTCCACCTCGGCCGATACCACTTAAGGAGATTAAATTGTTCCCTCAAAGCCCTTGATAAATCACTCCGCTCGGCAATCCCGGCCAAAAACCGGTCACGGCGATATTCTTTGAGCTGCCAGAGATATGTCCAATATAAAACCTGGTGGACAACAATAACCAGGCTGATCAGAAAAGTCAAAAAATCAGTCATGCAGAAACTCTGAAATAGTCTTAGCCACTTCCTTGCTCCGCCGATAGGGCACACCGTGATCTCCTCCCGGAATAATCACCAGTTTCGACCCCCTGATTCCCTCGTGCATCAATCTCCCCATCCACAAAGGGGTCGTGTGATCACTTTCTCCCCAAACAATGAGTGTCGGAGCAGAAATTTTCTCTAAAGCCGGAGCCAAATCCTCCTCAACCACCTTCTTCATGGTTTCTCTGAGAAGCCCAAACGACCCTCGATAATCTTCTGAGGCCACATATGGCCATAAAAACCGCATTCCATCTTTCAGATCCCGTGGCGTAAAATTTGTCACGAACTTCAAAATCTTGATTTTCCACGATCTGCTCTTAATTCCGGCACTGTCAACTAATATCAACTTGTCAAGAAACTCCGGCTTACCGGAGGCAAGTTTAATTGCCACTCTCCCCCCATAGGAATGTCCGACCAAAATCGCCCTGCTAACCTTTTCCCTGACTAAAAATCCCTTAATATCCTCAGCATAGTCCTCTAATCCATATGGCCGGCTAAGCGGGCTTTTCCCAAATCCCGGAAGATCCAGGGCATAACAGGTATATTCGTCTTTCAGCTGGTCAACCACCTCATCCCACGAGCTCAAATCCTTGCTCCAGCCGTGAAGAAAAACGAGCGTCTTTTCGCCTTTGCCTGTCTTTTTGAAGTTAAGCACTACCTAATTCTAGCAAATCTTGACTTTTTCATCGGCAAAACCTAATATCCGAATCATGAACACAATAAATGACCTCGAAACCAATAGCAACCCTCCCTTTGAGGAAACTGTCCAAGTGTCAATCGGAAATAAAGCGCTGCTTGGAATACTCACCGCAGAAGGCCTTGGACAAGCAACAGTAACACTAGACGACGGTATAGGAGCATAGCGGGAACCCTTTCTTTAAGAGGTACTACAGAGCTTGGGAGACGAGCTCGGGTGTATGAATTTCAAAGCCAAGACATAACCAGACCAATACAATTTGGACTTGAAACCGTCACAGTCCTATCACGAAAGCCTACCAAATAGATTCAACTCTCTTCGCTATTTAAATCAAGATCTGACTTAAACTCCTATTTTTACTATGTTTCCAACTTTAGAAACCTCCTAGCGTATAATACCAATATGCAGGAAAAATCAGCCCCGACAGTCCAAATCTCAAAGCTCAACGAGATCCTCATTATTCTCTCGCTCAGCACGCTCCTCCTGTCCCTAATTGCCTTCAACCTCAAAATCATCTCCTCCCCGCTTCCGTCACCGACCACCCCGCAAGGGGAAACGGAGCTAATCCCTGCCCCTTCACCCACACCTTCAGGCGACCGACCAACTCAAATAATCAACCCTTATCCCCTCCTCACTCTCACCGAGCAGCAGGTTGCCAGCCCGTCGCAGGTTCCTCCCGCCACCGAGAGCGCCATCATCAGTTCCCCCAGCGCCGAACAATCGCTAAAAAATAGTCCTTAAATTCACTTTCACGCCAACTTCGCCCGGTGGGTCAAAATGTTCGCCCAGGTATGCAGATCGTCAATATATTCAGGATCAAAGGCCGAAGTTTTTCTTAATCTCTCAAACTCAATTTTAAATTTCTGAAACGTCGGTTCAAACCGGCTTGACCGCTCGGCCTTTTCCAATCTTTCCAGATATTCTTTTGTTTCATCCGTAAACTGCCGCACCCGGGGAGCTCGGTCCTCAGCCGCAAATCTGGCAATTCGGACCAGGTTAAGGGCAATGTTCATCACAATTTCCGAAGCTTTCATAGAAATTCACTGTCATGCTGAACTTACTTGCACGAAGTGCAATCGAAGTGTTTCAGCATCTACATATTTTCTGACGATCTCTTCCATTTTCTCCCTTATCCCCGAATCCAAGACCGCTCGGCTTGGGTTATCATCCTTCGGCATCCGACCTTTTCAGTTCTTCATCAGTCAATTTTGATTTAACAATTAATAGCATAGGCCGTCTTTTCCGTTCGCATTCATCCTTGGGAGCAAGGCTCCTAAGGTTTCTGCGAGCAGTAAAAGAACTAAGGCCGCATTCATTAACAACTTGACTAATGTTTCGGAAAGGAATGCGGCACAAAGGGCCGTAACCCAAAACACCTGTAAATATTGTTTTGGGACGAGCCCTAAGAGCAGTAAAAGAACTAATTAACAAAACATTTACTATCCGATCGTTAAGTAATTGTTTAATTAATTATCTGATCCCAAAATACCTTCTGTATGCTTCATCATCTTCCAACCCCTCAACCACCAAAATCTGAACCTTCTTGCCTAACTCATAATACCGTCTGAAATACTCCATCTCATTCTCGCATGCATACGGAGCCAGATAGACACTGTTTTGAAGTTTATAAAACTTCATTGAATTCAAAAACAAGCGGAACACATCCCTCTTTCCCCGCTCTTTCTCCGGCACATCATAAATCACCATCCGCCACTTTCCATCCCAACTCCTTCGGCTAATGTTTTCCGGCATCTCCTCAAGCTTATATCGAAAATATTTAATTCTACCCTTATCCGTAAGACTGACAACAATTGACCCATCGGCTTCCTTTATTAGCTTGACATCACGCTGCTTCTCCAAACGCCGCAGTAAAAGCGACAACCTTGCTTTATCAAACTTGCTGTTATTAATTTCTTCTTCTTCGTCAAGTTTTCCCTTAACATACTTAATAATTGGCGTCACCACCACCGGAACAGCCGGGATCACCACGCTCGCCCCGATAAGTCCTGCCGCCCCAACAAGAGCCAGCACATCCTTCACCACCGGAACGACAGCCCCTTTTAATTCCGTGCTTCTAACCGTCCTTTTTCTCCCTCGACTCATGTAATATAATGTGATTAATCAAACAAAAACTATCCGATCGCTAAGTAATTGTTTAGTTAATTCATATACCCACTAGATTTAGAAATCAAGCCCGGAAAATGTTAAAATAACCCTGAGTTCAGATTCCAAAAAATCTGAAGGGGTGTCGTTCAGTGGTAGGACGCTCGTCTCCAAAACGGGCAACGATAGTTCGATTCTATCCACCCCTGCACGGCACTATTTTCAGCCCATGAAGACTCTAACTGGGCCGTCATAGTGGGCCGTTCCTCAGGTTCGAACTCTGCCGAAACTGTCGGCTCGACTTTTATGATCTCTCCGAAGAACAAATAGGGCTTTTGCACGTCTAGATAAAGTTTCTTGTCCTTCAAAATTAGGTTCGAACCAATAGTGTTGAGAATATCTCTCTTCCCTTCTAGCGTCCCAGTAGCGAAGCGGTAGCGGGCTTGAACAGCAAAATCCAATGCCGCCTCCAGATTCTCTATCCAATTTTCGATCCTTTTGCCAGTTGCACCCATATACTCTTCAATAATCCTCTTTTCCTTGAGGATTTGACCTTTCTGCGTCTTAAACTCTTCATCTGAAAGCAATGAGCCATCAGTATTCTGCGGAGAAATCTTCAACTTAACCAAGTTATCTAATCTCTGGATGCAGTTATCATAATTTTTTTGACTTTCCTGTATGACAATATTTCTATCTTGAACTTCTTCTGTATTCAATTCGTTAAAATACTTCAGTGCCCATTGCTTAAATTCATCATTAATTCCTATCTGTCTCAATATTTCATCTATTTGAGGTTCCAAATCTTTTAACTGAACTGACGCTTGAGTGCAATTTGAGTTTATCTTCCGCGTGCAGTGGTAATAAATGTAATGAAGAATAGTGGGGTCGTCCATATACTCCACTTTAACTTGACACTTCGGACAGGTATCCCGATTCAAAGAAGAAAACTTGTGGTGACATTCAGTGCAAATTGTCTGCCATTTTTCCTCGGCAGTGACAGCAGATCCACAAACGCACCGAATTAAACATGTAAATGCAAATGTCTTATGCTTCGGTTTAGGCAGATATTTAGCGCCAAGAAGCATTTGCACCCTTGTGAACTCCTCTTCTGTGATCATTGGTTTTCCTCGCCATTTATGCCAATTACCGCTCTTTTTTGGATATTCAAATTGGCCATAATAAAAGGGGTCATGGAACATATCATAAATCTTACTCAGAAACATTGGTTTTCCGCCCAACGTCCCTCGGATCGGTGTTCTGTAACCCCATTCCTTATTTAACATGTCTAAAATTTGAGCAACGCGATATTTACCTGTCAACATAGTCCTCCAAACCCGCTCGATAAGATCATAGATTCCAGGAATAGGAGTAAACTCGCCCAAACAGGATCCAACCCTCAAGATCGAAAAATCATCACCATCGGCAAAAGCGCAACTCTATCCAGTTATTAAAGTCGTTGACGGCGATACACTTCAAGTCAAAATTGATGGTAAAACCGAAACGATAAGATTAATTGGAATTGACACCCCCGAAATCGTTGACCCCCGAAAGCCAGTCCAGTGTTTTGCGGCCGAGGCTTCATTCAAAGCAAAAACTACATTGACAGGAAAAAGTGTCTCGTTAGAAGCTGACCCAACTCAAGGAGAAAGGGACAAATATAAAAGACTGTTGCGATATATCTTTCTACAAATGTGAATTACGGGTTAGCAAGCTCAAATATTTGACTGTGTAAAGTTGCAGGGATCATACTGGTTCTGTGTTAAATATCTTTCTTTCGAAAGGAGAACCAAGCATATGACCCCTGCCCTAAAAGTATACCAACAAAAAGAAAGTGAGGAGGAAAAACTTCTTCACCTGTTTATTTTCGTCGACACCATGCTCAAAAAATGCCCTTTTAACAAGAGTCATCCGGGCCCCAAAGCTGAGCTGACTGATTCTGAGCTAATCACTCTGGCATTGTGGAGATTTCACCTGGGATTTTCTGATTGGAAACATGCCTATCTTTGTTTTCTCACTCACTACGATCGTGAGTTCCCCAACTTTCCAAGCTACAAGAATTTTCTTGCGGGGATCCAGAGAGTGACCATAAAAGCCCTTTGGATATTGGGAGTTCTGATGGCTATTGCCAGAAAGGACAACGCTCTTTTAAAAATCCTGGATTCATCCAGCCTGCCAGTGTGTAAAAACACTCGGACAGGAAGTCATAAAGTGATGCGGCAATTTGCCTCCATTTCCAAAACTTCCCAAGGTTGGTTTTATGGACTCAAGCTCCATTTGGTGATTGACGCTGCTTCCAATCTGCTCTCAGTCCGAATTACTACTGGACAGTTTGATGACAGAGCGACAGTGATGTCCATGCTCAGAGGGCTGATTGGTAAATTTGTGGCTGATGCTGGATATCTTTCCGAAGTCCTGAAAACGAATCTTTTCAGAATGGGAAAAGTCTTCATCACCGCCGTTCGGAACAGCATGAAGCAGCTCATGACCAAAGAGCAACATGAGGACTTAAAAAGGAGGCAACTTGTGGAGGTGGTTTTGTCTCAGATCAAAGACCGAATGGGAATGGCGAGTACTTTGCCAAGGTCAGTTACCGGGATGCTTTCCCACTATATTTACACTTTACTGGCATATCAGATGTTTAGATTCGTACCTGTCAATTCGTAATTCGCATTACAAGATGGAGCAAACTTTAACAAATTAATGATTGCCGAAGGTTTTGCTCACGAATATACCTATCAAAGCAATCCCTACAAATACCAAACTGAATTTATCCAAGCTGAACGAGAAGCAAGAGAGAACAAAAAAGGCTTATGGGCAGATAATGCTTGTCCAACCACCACCTCTGGAAATAGTGCCACTAACGCTCCATCCACAACTAAAACCACCACGCCAGCTCCCACACCTACTCCACAACCTAGCCAGACTGTTAGCGGTTCATCTGGCTCCTATGTTTGCAACTGTGCAAAAACTTGTGCTCAAATGTCTTCATGCGCCGAGGCCCAATATCAATTAAATGTTTGCGGCTGCTCGCGCCGAGATGCAGACGGAGATGGTGTAGCCTGCGATGCAGATTGCCAATAAGAGACTGACAATAAAAATTCTCATGAGAGATAAAATTACGAAGGACAAAATCTTTAGAACAACACCGAAAGTCAAATATTTGAATGCGCTACTGGGTCGTTTAGAAACAGAGTACATTCCAGTCTTAAACCTAATAATTAAGCACAACTCTGAAAACGAGAGGTCTATTGGTTTCTGGTCGCTGATGCGAATAATATTTCCTGTAATCGAAACAGTTGCAACTGTGATTGGAAAGAAAAAAGAGGACTTTCTTGAGCAAGACCTGCATGTCCCCTTCGGACACATTGTCTGGGAAATTTATCGCCACTCTCTAATGCACACCGACGAACTCAGATACGCCGTATATAAAGGAAAAACCATTAGTTGGGGCGCTCATATAAGCATTGAAGGCACGGGCCACTTTATCAGAAGACATACCAAGTTACATCCAACAACTATACATTTGGACATCTCTGAACTGTACTTTTCTCTACAGAAATTTATCAAAAACGAGGTTGTTAAAAATGATGAGACGCCAATCAATATCCAAGTGGGTATCCACTTTCCAGATCAAGAAAGCAAGTTGCAAAAAGATCTTGAGGAGCTTTATACCAACTACTAAACAATCTACCGCCTGGCAACAAAAACTCCGAACAGGTATAATTACCAGGACATGGAAAAGAAAATTAAAATTAGAGTTCGCCTTGTGATTATCAGTAAGGAGAAACTCCTACTATCCTATGTCAAGGACGAGGACTTTTATTTCTATATTGGCGGAAAAATGGAATTTGGTGAAACCGTCGAAGATGCTTGCATCCGTGAAGTAAAGGAAGAGTGTGATGAAGCCAAGTTTGAATTTAAGAAAATTCTTTACGTTCGGGACTTTATTCGACCAGAAGAAAATGAACATAGTCTAGAACTTTATGTTCTTGGTGAAATAGACAAATTTGGGGAACTGGAAAAGTTTCCTGACCCCGAGTTTCCTGATAATCATTTCCAGACTTGGGTTGACCTTAAAAAACTTCCCAAAATTAACGTCAAACCAAAAAATCTGACAAGGCGCATCCTTCAAGACTATAAAAGAGAATTCCCCGAAGGCGCAGTTTACTTAAAAACAATCGAGTAGTTCTCCAATTTAACCCCCTCACAGTTTAGATGATATAATCGGCCCGTATGGCATCCCGACTTCAAAAATCCTCTGAAAATTATGATGGATGGATGGAAAATCGAACATAATTCAATTGAAATCTGGAGAACACTTCGATAAAGACGTGTAAATTTGATTAACTAAATTTAGACTCTCCACCCCATCCAACAAACTTACCGCTGGTACTGATTTGTGAATAATGGCGTTAACCACGTTTTTAACTAAAAGAATGTGGCTTGTTCCGTATACAGTTGTGGGGTCTTCGCTGTCAGGGACAGTTTTTATCTCTTTCTTCCCCACAAAACCATACTCGACTTTGTTAAGAGATTTACCACCAATCTTTATTGTTCCATTTTCCCCAATTATAGTTATCGATGCCTCCACGTCTTTCGGATAAGCTACTGTGCTGCATTCAATACTTGAAACTGCCAATGGATATTTCATGCAAGCAACCACCACATCTTCTACATCTGAATAAGATCTCAAATTCAACGTAAAACCATTAATTTCTGAAGGGGTTCCCATTAAAACTCTAAGCAAATCAATTTGGTGAATGGATTGAGTCATCAAAGCACCCCCACCAGATTGTTTCTTCAACCCATGCCAATGATTTATAAAATAATCTGGAGTCCGAAACCATCTGACACAAACATTTCCAATCAGAATTTTTCCCATCTTTCCTGACCGCACATATTTAGTCAATAGTTGCACCGCAGGATTAAAACGATTCTGAAAGCAAGTGGAAATAACAACTCTTGACCTTTTTTCTACTGCAAGTAGAACCTCCCCTTGTCCTTTTGTCAGACTCACTGGTTTCTCAATTATCAAGTTAACGCCGGCCTCAATAATTTTCTTTGCTTGAGAAAAGTGTAAATAACTTGGGGTGCAGAGAGAAATTAAATCAGGTTTATCTTCGTCCAATAACTCTTCAAGTGAGGAATAAATTTTAACCGAAAAAGTTTTAGAAAACCAATCACGCCTTTCTTGAGCAACATCTACACCCGACCTTAACTGCACTCCACTTATTTTTTGGTATGCTACTGCATGAAATCGTGAAACCCGACCACATCCAATAATGGCAGTTTTAATTTTTTGCATGTTGGATAATTAATTTAGAAAAAATTGCCGTTCTTGCAGCCCCTTCAACTCTAACTGCATTTTCAATGGCCTCATCAAGATTTCTGGCAAAAACAAAAAGCCCATGTTTTTCTACTGTAAAAGCTAAACCATGTTTATCTAACTCTTGACCACGCGAACCAAAACAATTATTAAATTCCTTAATCAGTCGATCAAAAACTAAAAATACTTCAGGACGATAAACAACTGCTTCCGGAATATTCACTTTAAACGAATTTGCTAAATACTCTCTTTTTAATTTAGTTTCATCTGGAGACTTTAAACATGGAACTTCGCCCAAAATTTCAACATGGTTAGTTGTGTGAGGAATTGGTAAACACAAGGAAGCAAAGGCTAAACTATATGGACCATGCAAATGAAAAACAGCATTGGCTAATGGGTAGTTTGCAAAAATATACAAATCAATGGGCAATTCAGCAATGGCTAAATATTTTCCCTTTTCAACAATCTTACCGCTTAAATCTGTTACCAAAATATCCTCTGGTTGAACCTCCCAAAGTCTAAATGCACCACCGGTAGGACTGACTAAAATCATTCCGTCGGTTAATCTGACGGCAATTCCACCACCTTCGGGGTTAAGAATCCCCAAGTCCTTCAATTGGCCTATTTTTTTAGCTAGTTTTTTTCGTTCCGTTGAGTAAAGCATGGTATACCTTAATATAGTCTCTCGCCACTCGCTTCATATTATACTTCTCTTTAAATTCATTCTGTCGTTTTAAAATATTTTTTGAATATTGGGAATAATTTTTATAAGCCTGAACAATTTTCTGGACATAATTTTGAAAGTCGTCATATCTAAACAGGAGTTTATACTTTGGCAATAATTCTGGTATTGCTCCGGAACGACTGCCAACAATTACTCTTCCATGAATCACCGCTTCTACGACTGTTTTTCCAAACGGTTCTTTAAATGAAGGAATTAAAAAAATTCCGTAACGTTTTAATTGATTACTGCGAATATTTACATACCCGCGCAAAGAAATATAACTTTCGGCGCCAAGTTTCTCGATCAATTTTTGAAGTTCATTGCGTTCTGGGCCGTCACCATAAATATCAAAACGTAATGGATAACTCCTGTCATGTAAAGTGTTAATTGCTTTTATTGACCAATCGACACGTTTCCACGGAACAAGGCGGCTCATTGAAAAAATTCTTTCTGGAAGAAATACTTTATGGTTAAAAAACTTTAGTTTTTCAATCTGGATTCCGTTGTAAACAACAAAGCAAGGTTTTTGAAAACCAAGTGCCTTGACTTGATTAACTACTGCTTTCGAAACACCTATAATTGCATCTACATTTTTGAATTCGTCACAGGAATTTCGATCAAACAAAATGGCCCGAATTGTGGCCACCGATCTAATCTTTAATAACTTCAAAAGGCGACCTTCTTCATTTACAAAGCGCCAATTAAGATTTGCAATATCAATTTTGTGATAGAAACACAAAAGACCCACAAGATAACTCGCCACTAACCCGTATAGTTTTCGATGAAGACGTAAATAAATAATTTTAACTTTAGGAAAACTGACAACGGGCCTGGGCGAATCATAATTGGCTACCCAAAGAAGAAAAATATTATTGTCATTTTTGCTTATTTCTTCAGCTAAATTAAGTACTGATTCTTCGGCCCCGCCCCAAGAAGTACTGTATAAAGTAATTAATATATTCATATATGTAGTCTCAAATCAGAAAAATGCTTTCTTGCAAAATCCAATTGATCAGGTGTATTAATACTTACCCAGGGATTATCTAAGAGACATCCGAACACACGACAGTGATTTTCTCTTGCCAAATCAAACAAGGTTGAAATTACCTTCTCCTTCTGCCCTTTTTCTATTTGCAACGCTTCAGAAAGATATTGAGTCAAAAATTTACCAGAAAAACAAAACACTCCTGCTAAAAAATTACTGCAACCCATTAGCCCGCCTAATTTATCAATCGAAACAACAGCTTGACTTCCGGACAAAATATAGTGTCTACGATGAGCAGAAGCATCAAAACAATTCGTCAGTAAAAGTGTGATGTCAGCCCTTTTGCCTTCATGAAATCGAACCATGCCTCCGATTGTTTCAGAACCAACTGTCAAACAATCGTCAGCTTGCATAACCAAAATGCTTCTCTCTTGTTTTAAGTCTACCCCCTTTAAACCAATATCTAGAGCATCCAAATTTCCGTCCAGATTTTTTTGTTCGTTTATCACCACATCTCCACCACAATAATCCACGACTGCCTTTTTGTGAACTCCGACTACAACTCTAATTGTTTCTCTCAAAAAAGTTGATTTTTGAAGTGACTCTAAACCGTATCCCAATACTGGCCTTCCGCCAACTTCTGCCATTGGTTTAGGAAGATTAACTAATCCCAATCTTGATCCCTTACCAGCAGCTAAAATAACCGCAAGGCTCTGGTAGGTTCGTAAACGAAGTGCAACACTTCTAGCTAGAATACGTCTAGAAAGGAGGTGTTGAC
>Ga0155011_117_pt1 | contig 19955 bp, 20 predicted proteins | sample RifCSPhighO2_01_FD_105979 | JGI IMG/M metagenome (GOLD analysis project Ga0155011, IMG submission 105979) | Candidatus Gottesmanbacteria bacterium RIFCSPHIGHO2_01_FULL_47_48
TCAAGGGACAGATGTCTGTAGGTTCGCATCGTCAACACCTCCTTTCTAGACGTATTCTAGCTAGAAGTGTTGCACTTCGTTTACGAACCTACCCTGGACCTAAACGTAAGTTCTCCAGGGATTTCAAGATTAAAGTCGTCCAGGAAGCGGAATCGGGAACAAAATCTCGTTCTCAGCTTGCTAGAGAGTATGAACTCTCGAATGGCATGATCAACAAGTGGGTGGAAACCTATCGTGCTGACACGGTTAATGCCTTTACAAAGAGTGGTAACCCACATTTTGAAACAGACAAACTAAAAGCTAGGATTCGGGAATTAGAATGGGCACTGGGTCGAAAATCCCTGGAAGTAGAAATCCTCAGGGAATCCCTGGATAACCTGGGGATTAAAAAGGGGGGTTCTATGGTGTGATGGAAAGTTTAGAGGAAAGTGGCTTTGTGATTGCTAATCTGTGCCGAGTACTCGGGATAAGCCGCAATGCCTATTACGCACAGAAAAAGAATTCTATGGCAAAAGCAAAAGATGACGAAACAATTTTGAACGAAATCGGGTCAATCATTATTGACTTCCCTCGTTATGGCTACCGGAGAATTGCCAAAGAACTCAAAATCCGAAAGTTTAAAGTGAACCGGAAGCGGGTGCTTCGGATCATGAGAGAGAATGACCTGTTGGTAAGAACCAAAAAGAAGTTCCACCCTACAACAGATTCAAATCATGGGTTCACTATTTACCCAAACTTATTGGGGGAGATGAAAGAAAGAGGCACGGAAATTACGGTCATTAACCAAGTGTGGGTCTCTGACATCACTTATATTCCCTTAACAACTGGAAGATTTGTCTTTCTGGCAGTAGTTTTGGATCTCTATTCCAGGAAAGTGGTTGGTTGGAATTTAGGAACCAACCTGTCAACAGATCTGGTTGTTTCCGCCCTGCAGATGGCGATTCAAAGGAGAAAACCACCTGCAGGGCTAATTCACCACAGTGACCGAGGAGTGCAGTATGCCAGCCGGGAATACACAGAAATTCTTATTGACAACAACTTTCAAATATCCATGAGCCGAAAAGGTAATCCTTATGACAATGCCTTTTGTGAGAGTTTTATGAAGACATTTAAGTGGGAGGAAGTTGACCTCAACGAGTATGACAGCTATGAGGAAGCAAAATTACGGGTTGAAAACTTTATTGAGAAAATTTACAATGCAAAAAGATTACATTCGTCCCTAAACTATCGGTCGCCGGAACAATTTGAAACTGAGTTATTTAACCTACAGATAACTGTACCAATTTAGGGGTGCACTCCATCGGAAATATATTTTTGAGTACAGGGTTTTAGCTTTTTGGTACAGCGGTAGTAAATGAAAGTTTGGCCAGTTCCATTTTTGTATTTCTTGATGTGTTGCTCTGCGGTGATTGCGGCGCCGCATTCGCCGCAGATCGCGAGCCCCACAAAGGCGAAATTGTGGCCTTTTTGTCGTGGCCTTTCGATTTTCCCAACCTGTTTATGGACTTCGTCAAACAGCTTTTTGCTGATAAAGGTTTTATGAGAACCTTGATAATATTCTCCGGCATATTTCAAAATGCCCAGATAAAATTTGTTGGATAACATATTTTTAACTTGGCCTACTTTTACGGGTTTTTCTCTTTCTCGTCTAATCCCAAACTTAAAATGCGAATTACGAATTGACAGGTACGAATCTAAACATCTGATATGCCAGTAAAGTGTAAATATAGTGGGAAAGCATCCCGGTAACTGACCTTGGCAAAGTTGCCTCCTTTTTAAGTCCTCATGTTGCTCTTTGGTCATGAGCTTCTTCACGAAGTCTCATTGAACTTGTGCCTTTCAAAATTTGTACTGCTTCGGAAATTGAAATAGTGGGCGGAAACGAGAGAAAAATGTGCACATGATCTGGCATCACTTCCATCTCATCAATTTCCCATCCTTGTCGAAGACAAATTCCTGACAATATCTTTTTGAGGGTACTCTCTGTGTTGCCACCAAGAATAGGCAATCTAAATTTTGGGATCCACACCAAATGATATTTGGCGGTGTAAACCGCATGACTAGTTTTTTTAACTGGGACACAACAATCCCAAGTTTAACATCTCAAACGAAAAACGACTCAGCACTAAAGTGCTGAGCATTAACCGTTAGTAAGCGTATCTGCAGCGGTGTTCATTGAAGATGAACAAGGAAGATTATTACTCCTTCAGCAAGCAGCAGAAAGAAAAGGATTCAGATGGTGCCCTCCCGCTGGTGGAATGGAAGCTCATGAAGACCCAATGATGGCAGCTATTCGGGAAGCCAAGGAAGAAATTGACGTCGATGTGGAACTTACTGACGTAATTGGAATTTATGTAGTTGACAGAAGCGATTCAGCTTCAGGGTTAGCGTTTGTGTTCAGAGGAAAGATAACTTCAGGTGAAATTACCCCAAAAGAAGGAGAGATTATGAATTATCGATTCTTTGAACCCCAAGAAATTCAAGCTTTGACAGAAAATGGACAGCTCTACAAACCAGAGTACAACACGGTGGGTGTCAGAGATTGGATTGAGGGTGAGACCTACGCTATTGGTGTTTTGAAGCGCCGTTAATGCGAATAGATAGCTCGTCCTAACCACTTTGCTAGATTTCGCTTTGATAATACATATATTCGATACCAAAATACAGCCGCCATTCTGTCCTTTGACTTAGTTCTTCTGACAAATTCTTCAAAGGATACTTTCTTCAAATTACGTTGTTGCATAGGCCAGTTGAGGTTGTAGGTCAAGCTCTCGGAAGGTATAATACAAACGATTGAGAAATTCTTGTAAGGTGTTCCATTTCTCAGTCAGTAAGGTCACAAATTTAAATGGAAATTTTAAACCCACCTGCGTTTGAAGAACGACTGAAGATTTAATAGATGTTTTGCGCTCCCGCAACATCTCCCGAAGTCAATGTGTCCTTCTTAATTTCCCCTTTTGACCCGTAGCCATACATTGTGTTGTCAACATATTCCGCCGAATAATGATCATCAAGCCCCATCCAATGCCCGAGCTCGTGAATCAAAATATCATAGGCATCATATGTGTTTGGATTAGCGCAGGCGGTCTCCGAATACGTCGTCCAGCTCCAGGAATACTTTAAATTCAAAATTGTGTCTGTCTCCACTGCCTGTCCACCATTCAGGTAATACCAGGTATACGTTACCCCTAAAGTTCCAGCTGACGCTCGTCCCCAGGCAATGACATTCTGCCCGTCATATCGAGCTCTGTTGGCCCTAGTGTCTGCTCCGCGGGAAAAACTCACCAAATCTCCTGAAACCGTGCTCCATTTTAAGAATGACTCCCCGGCTATCACCGGCAAATTACTTCCCCCAACCGAACTGGGAACACTGTTCACATTAAGCTGGTATGTCCAATTCGAAGCCAGGTGCCATCCGGTCGAGCCGACAACCGCGGTCGAATCCGGGTCGGAAACACTGCACGCTGTCAAGGCGTCTTGACGCTTCGCCAAATCCTTTTCTTTGTGCACAAACACCCTGACCCTCACTCCCGGGTGATCTCTGAGAGCGTAGTCGCCATCTTTTTCCGGAATCTCGTCGTCAGAGTATTTCCTGTCATCCTTCGCCAGCACCACGGAAACTTTTGGAGCAATGCTTACTAGAAAACCAATCAGGATTAAACTAACGAAACCAACGAGGCAGAAAATGCCAGAAATTTTTCTCATTCTTTTCACCATAGCATACCTGGCGACAAAGTCAAGATAGTGGTAAAATGAGCTTGCTTTTGGCGCGTTCGTCTCCGTTTCTTGCCGCCATCGTCTAGCCTGGTCAAGGACACGAGATTTTCACTCTCGGAATCGCGGGTTCAAATCCCGCTGGCGGTACATTATGACCATTCGTAACGTTGCCATCATCGCTCACGTTGACCACGGCAAAACCACGCTCGTGGATGCCCTGTTGCGCCAATCCCACACTCACATGTCTAAAGAGCAGGAATCTTCCGGTGATTTAATCATGGACAGCAATGAACTCGAGCGCGAGCGGGGAATCACCATTTTTTCTAAAAACGCCTCAGTGGTGTACAAAGACACCAAGATCAACATTATCGACACTCCCGGCCACGCCGACTTCGGTGGGGAAGTTGAGCGGGTTTTGAAACTGGCCGATGGTGCCCTCCTCCTGGTTGACGCCAAAGAAGGCCCTATGCCCCAAACCCGCTTTGTCCTCAAAAAAGCCCTCGAACTTGGTCTCAAAATCATCGTCATCATCAATAAGATCGACAAAGCTGACGCCCGCCCGCAATGGGTCCTGGGCAAAACCTTTGATCTTTTTGTCGAGCTGGGCGCGAGCGAACAACACGCCTTTTTTCCAACTCTCTATGCCGTTGGCAAAGACGGGCTGGCAGGCTTGGAGCCTGACATTGCCCATATGAAAGACATTACTCCGATTTTTGACACCATCCTGAAAGAAATTCCCCCTCCGACAGGTGATCCGAACAACCCGCTTCAAATGCTGGTAACAACAATTAAGGGCGACAATCACTTGGGCCGAATTGCCACCGGTCGGATAGCCAATGGCACAATTAAAGCCAACCAGGAAATCGTCCATATAAATCGCCTTGGTGACCAAAAAAAATACCGTTTGACCTCCTTAGTGACTTTTAAAGGTTTGGATAAAGAAACTGTCGATGAAGCCCAAGCCGGAGACATTGTGGCCATTTCCGGCATTCCAGACATTAATATTGGTGAGACAATTGCTGATCCGGAAAATCCGATTGCTCTGCCGCTAATTGACATCGAGCAGCCAACCGTCAGGATGACTTTCATGGTCAACTCTTCACCATTTGCCGGTCGGGAAAGCAGATTTAGCACTTCCCGCCAAATTCGGGAAAGATTGATGCGAGAACTGGAAACTGACATGGCTTTGAAAGTAGCTGACAACCCCGACGGCACTTGGGAAGTCTCCGGCCGCGGTGAACTTCACCTAGCAATTCTGATTGAAAGAATGCGCCGCGATGGTTACGAGTTTCAGGTCTCCCGCCCCAAAGTCATCGAAAAAACTGAACAAGGTCAAAAACTGGTTCCCTTTGAATCGGTCTGGATTGAAGCTCCCGAAGACTTCAGCGGCATTGTCATGCAAAAGCTCGGTGCCCGCCACGGTCAGCTGAAAGACATGCGCGCCGATAATGGCATAACCAACTTCGAATTTCTCACCCCGACGCGCGGTCTTCTGGGCTACCGCAGCGAGTTTTTAACTGATACCAAAGGTCTCGGGATCATTAACGCCACTTTTTCTCACTATGCTCCGGACGAAACAACTTGGCGCGACCGCGACCAAGGCTCCATCGTTGCTCACGAAACCGGTATAAGTACCCTCTACGCTCTAAGTTCCGCCCAGGACCGCGGCACCCTCTTCATTGGTCCCGGCGCCGAAGTTTATAAAGGCGAAGTTGTTGGCCAAAGCACCCGCTCCGAAGACGTGATCGTCAACGTTTGCAAAGAAAAACAGTTGACCAATAACCGTTCAAAAGGGGAGGGCGTCAGTGCTCACTTTAATGCTCCGAAAATCATGCTGCTTGAAGATGCTCTGGAATATATTGGTGATGACGAACTGGTTGAAGTTACTCCCGAAAACATTAGAATTCGTAAAAAAATCCTCGACGAAGTCGCAGCAAAAAGGGCCGCTAAAGGCTTGGTTTCTAGAATAAGTTAGAGTTATAATAGCTTCTATGAAGCTCGTTATCTTGAACGCCAGGAATCGCTTCCGTGAACAAGACCTGAAAAGGTTAGATAAATACAAACCCGTATTCTACGAGGAAAAAGACAAAAACCTTGAAAGTATAAAAGAATTTAAGTCAAACGAAGGAGTCGTTTTTGCGGTTCAGCCGGGATGGATAAAAGGATCTTGGGAAGGACTACCTTGGGAAATAATTAAAGATTTAAAAAACCTTAAAGGCCTTTGCCTATCAACCACGGCATATGGCTGGGTACCATTTAAAGAACTAGGTAAAATTGGTATTCCCGTAACAAACGTGCCCGGAAAGTCAACTGATGCCGTTGCTGAATATTATGTATTTTTGATGATCGCTTTGCTTCGTAAGCTCCCCGGGGTAATAAAAAACAATTGGAAATTTACCTATGGTCCGGATGTTCTGGGAACCGATGCCAAAGGTCTAACTGCAGGAATTGTCGGTTTAGGTAAAATTGGAAGCAAAATTGCTAAAATTTGCCAAGGTTATGAAATGAATATTACCTATTGGAGCAGAAGCAAAAAGAAAACTACCTACCAGCGCCTGGAATTAGACGACTTATGCCGTACTGCTGACGTTGTCTTTCTTACCACTTTGGCAGACAATTCAACTAAAGGTTTAATTACTAGGGATAAAATCGACCTCATGAAGTCTACAGCCATAATCTTGAGTCCTATCGAGAAAACTGTATATGATCAAAAGTATGTTCTCGAAAAAATTGCAAACGGTCAATTGGGAGGCCTAGGATTTGAATCTGAAGATAAAACCCCGCTGAGTTATGAAGGAAATGTTTTTCCGGCTCCTGAGATTGGCTACTATACCAAGCAGACACTCGACAATGAATCCCGTATCATGACAGACTCAATAGTATCAATTTTTGAGGGAAAACCTGTTAACGTAGTTAATCTTTAGCGGACCGAAGCTAGATATCCTGAAATATTTCACTCGTATTTTGACCTTCTCTCTTCAAAAAAAGGCTCCTTCTTTACAAACAACTCCAAATCGGCTGCCAGATCTAAAAAACCATCGGTCAGCTCACTGGCTTTTTCATATTTCACCCAGAAGTTTTGTGACTCATTTGTTGTTGGTTCAACCTCTCCGGAAATAATCGTTGCCCGAAAACACGTAAAAATTACATCCTGCACTATCTCTGACTCTTGCACCCGGGTCAGATGCAGAGTGCCAGCAAACTTGAACTGGGCCTTCACTCCAACTTCATTTTCCAAACACCTGGCCGCCGTGTCGAAAAGTGATTCACCCAGTCGCACTTTCTCTGCATAAAACATCCCTGCTTTGCCTTTGTGGGGGTCTTTGAGTCTCCTTCCGATCAAAACTTCAGTCCCGCCCCCATTCTTTCTGGTCACACAAATCGCCACCCCGACTTTGGGTTGCGCGACAAACTTCATCGTCTTAATGTCCAGTCTGCCTGCCACGTCCAGGCCATAGGGGGTTAACTGATAAACCTCGTCCCTCTTTTCCACCAGCCCTTTTTCCATCAGGTGCTTGAGGTGAAAGGTAAAGTGGTCACTAGTCAACCCTGTTTTATTAAGTTCTGTAAACCGAGCTTGGGGGCGAAAAAGCAGCTCGCGCAGAATCGACAGTTGCACCTGATGGTCAAGATACATAGTCCAATTATACTCGCCCGCCCCCCGCGTCGCTAATTTTAGTAAAGTTGACTTTACTAGATTCCTGCCTAGTTGGTAGTACAATCAGAGCATATGCTACCATCCCAGGAAACAAACGGGGAAACAAAAGCTAAACCACCTGCCGAACCAAACAAGCAGCAAAAAAACCACCTACGCAACCCGATAAAAGGCAAGGTTTAAGGCGCATACACACACCAGATGATGTAAGTGATCTCGGAATTAGTCCGCATCGTAGTGGAGAAATCCCCCCACCTGAATAAACTGGTTAGTAACGGTTATACATTACGACCAAACCAAAGAGCCATGAGAAGAAAAAAAGATCCCAAAGAAGCAGAGCCAACAACCATAATTGAACCCCAAAAGCACACAGAAACTGGAATCCTTGGGCTGGATGCTCTTAGCAAATTATCCCAGCTGGCAAAAACGGATCCAAAAGCCGCGCAGAAGTATGACAGCCTCGTAGCTTTTCTTAAGTTACGGGGCCTTTACGAATAAGCCTATGACTTGGAAACAAAAAACTCGCAAGTTTCTTGAAAATCGCCGGTCCATTCTGGAGAAACAGATCGCCCGAACCACTCAGATTCACCAGCAATCACCCAGCCGCATGGAAGCCCGCTACGACTCCTCCCGCGCCGAGTATCAATATCTAATTACTTCGCTCGAGTCTGAATTAAAAATTGTTCGTCAGCAGCTCATTACACTAAAGAAAAAGGGTGAGGATCAAAGCCTCTGGCAGCCAAAAAGGGCCTTGATTAATAACAAATTTTGCCGAATTCTTCTCGTTCCTGATGGCTTCGGCGGCCCCGTAATTAACGGTGTCAGATTAGTTTCCGATAAATCACCGGTTGGTTTAACGATACTGAAAAAGTCGCCAGGATTGGTCCAAGTGACCAAAACAAGTACCCTTTCGCCAGCGGCACTGAACACGCCCTCAAACTAGCCTTCGGAATGATATAATTCTCCCGTGCTCCGAAAGAATAAAAAACCGTCTCCTGATAAAAAACCGGTTGTCTATGCCTTCATCGACAGCCAGAACGTAAATCTTGCTATTCGAGATCAAGGGTGGAAACTGGATTTCAATCGTTTCCGAATCTACTTAAAAGAAAAATATAACGTTACTAAAGCTTATCTTTTTGTTGGATTTCTGCCTGGAAACCAACTCCTATATAACAAACTCCAAGAATCCGGATACACAGTAGTCTTTAAGCCAACTCTTGTTTCCAAAGAAGGAAAAGTTAAGGGAAGTGTCGATGCTGAACTTGTTCTCCACTCAATGATTGAATATCCTAACTACGATCAAGCGATTATCATCACGGGTGATGGAGACTTTTACTGCTTAGTAAATTATTTAAATGAAAAAGGCAAACTCTTAAAACTTCTTGTTCCTAACGTCAAAAAATATTCCAAACTTCTAAAGCCCTTTGCGCCGGATAAAACAGACTTCATGAACAATCTGCGACAGAAATTGGAAGTTAGATAAAAAAAGAGAGCCAATTGCACGAGGACGAAACCTCATGAACCTGCTCTCATCGTGATACTAAGATGATACCCCAATTCCCAAAATTAGTCAAGATCTTCACCCTCACTATCGTCATCATTCTCATTTCTCATTTCTCATTTCTCAAATCCGTCGAGGCCGCCTATGATCCTCTTTCCGTTCCCAACAACCGGTGGGGGATTCACATTCTGGAAACTGCTGAAGTCGGCAAAGCTGCTGAATTTGTCAACTCCGGAGGCGGTGATTGGGGCTATGTAACAATACCTATTCGCGCCAATGAACGCGATCTCGAAAAATGGACCAAATTTATGACCGACTGCCGCCGGCTGCACCTCATCCCCATCCTCCGCATCGCCCAATTTCCCAAAGATGGCGGCTGGGCTGCCCCCAACGAGTGGGATCTGGTTGATTTTGCCAATTTCCTAAACGACCTTCCCTGGCCGACTAAAAACCGTTACATCGTCATCTATAACGAGCCCAACCATCAGGGGGAATGGGGCGGCTTTGTCTACCCCGAAGAATACGCTCGGGTTCTTGATCGGGCCATCGACATCTTCCATAAGAAAAATCCCGACTTTTTCGTCATCTCCGCCGGTTTCGACTCATCCGCCCCAAATGCTGCTAATTCCATGGCTGAAATGCGCTATCTCCAAATCATAATCGACCGCTATCCCGGAATTTTTTCCCGGCTGGACGGCTTTTCCTCACATGCCTATGGCAACCCGAGCTTCACCACCGCTCCCAACTCCTACAGTCGGGTTAACATCTCCAACTACCGTTACGAGCAAAACTTCCTTAAAACCTTCAACGCGACACCGATGAACATCTTCATCACTGAAGGAGGCTGGGACAGTCAGTCTCTGGGCGATGCCCGGTCCGCGGCCTACTACCTCGAGGCCTTCCAAAACGTCTGGACCGATCCAAACATTGTCGCCATCACCCCCTTTCTCCTTCAAGCGTCTGACGGACCTTTTCAAAAATTCAGTTTTATAGGGGCTGACCAGTCCTTTAAGTCATTTGCCAAAGCGATCATGAACCTGCCAAAAATTTCTGGCCGTCCCATCCTTACTGATCAATCTGCCTCCTCACGGACCGTTCTTGCCTCACCGAACAACGCCAATTCCCAAGCCTCTGACAAAACTGGTTTTTTTACTTCCGTTTCTGCTCTGGTATTTTCCTTCCTTAAATCCTTAAATATTCTCATATGACCTGGGAAGATGCGCCTGACATTCAAAAAAGGGTCGTGCACATTCTTGCTAACCTTGACCTGCCTCATATTTTGGGAAAAAATCTTATCGTCTATCGCAGTCATGGCTCCACCGGCCGGGCGATCGCGCGCATCTGGTCCCTGCCTCGAGTTTGGCAACAGGCTCTAAACGTCTCGCCTCACTACATCATTGAGGTCATTTCTGAACGCTTTGACCGCCAAAGCCACCAGGATCAGGATCGCACCCTCATTCACGAACTCATGCACATCCCCAAAACCTTTTCCGGCGCCCTTGTCTCCCATCGGGGGCATAAACACCGCATCGACCGCCGCTCCGTCGAAGCCCTCTACAGGCAATATGTTCAAAACAAAAATCAATCTTAACCCAGGTTCAACTCAATCCTGAAGGTAGCTTTGCTACCTGAAGGATACGACTAATTTTCTTTGGCTCACCTTTCTTTTCCAAAGAAAGGTGACTATTTGATTATGATTCTTCTTCATGGCGATAACCCAGCTCTTTCCCGCCGCCGGCTCTCTGAGATAAGAAGTCAATTCACCGGCGAGGTAATCTCCCTGGATGCCAAGGAAACTGACCCCACCAACTTCAGCCAGGCGACCCAGTCCCAAGCCCTGTTTGCTCTCAACAAACTGGTCATCATCGAAAATCCGCAGTCTAACAAAAAACTTCTTCCCCTACTTTCTCACATCGAAAACCTCAGCCTGGTTCTAATCGAAAACAAAAAACTTACCCCAACGGAAATTGGTCATCTCCAGAAAGTTCTTCCCGCCTTAAAAATCGAGGAGTTCAAGCTTGACCCCGTCGTCTTTAAATTCCTCGAAGCCATCGCCCCGACAAACCAAAAAAATCTCCTTCCGCTTTGGCAAAAATATCGCTCGTCAGAGGAGCCGGAAATCATTCTCACTATGCTTGCCCGTCAGATTCGCCTTCTGCTTCTTGTCAAAAGTCAGGCCGCCACCGGTCCGGAAGACTTTCTCCGCCTTTCTCCCTGGCAAAAATCCCGCCTGTCCTCCCAGTCCCAACACTTCACCCTCACAAGCCTGCTAGAGCTGCACCACCAGCTCCTCAACCTGGACTATCAAAACAAGACTGGAACCTCACTCCTTAGTCTTCCTGATTCTCTTGAACTTCTCCTCCTAAGACTCTAAGATTTAACTAACTTGAATCTTGACCGGGCTTTCAAGCTCTATGACATTCGTGGCCCCTATCCAGAGGTCGTTGATGAGCGCCTTGCCTTCATCCTCGGCCGGGGATTGTCGATTTTTAAACAATCCCACCGTGTGCTCATTGCCTCAGATATCCGCCACAGCTCTCCCAGTCTGAAGCGCTTTCTGGCAGCTGGTTTTGCCGCTTCCAACGTGTCCGTTTTTGATCTTGCCGAGGTCCCCACTCCCCAGTTCTATTATTCTGTGGCTTCGTCTAATTTTGACCTGGGCGTCATGATCACCGCCTCGCACACCGGGGAGGAAGAAAACGGCTTTAAACCGGTGACTAAAAACGGACTTCCCTTCGATGAGGGCGAAATCATGGCGCTCAAGGAGACCCTTAAAACCCTCACCAAAGAAAAAGCCGTTGTGGCCACCAGCCGTCCAGAACGGCTCAACACAACGGCAACCTATCTCCAGGCAATTACCGCTCAGTTAAGTAATAAATCCTTTAAAAGCCGGGTCGTTCTGGACATGACCAAAAGTTCCGTCGCTTCCGTCGTTCCTGGCCTCTTCCATAGCCTAAAGATTGATTACCACCTCGTCAAATCAGATCACCAAGGAAACCCGCTCCTGCCCGAAAACCGCCGTGATCTGGAAAAAGAAGTTCGTCTCCAGAAAGCCGATCTGGGCATCATGTGGGACACTGACGGCGACCGCGTCGCCTTTATCGACCGCTTCGGCACTTTAATCCCCATGTCCTTCATCCTTGGCTTTCTGGCCCAGTCGGCTCTGAAGCTCAATCGGGGAAAAAAAATCGCCGTCGACGTCCGCGCCGGCCTGGTCGTTCGCGACCTCGTCACCCGGGCTGGTGGGGAACTCCTCATCGTTCCTGCCTGGCACCAAAACCTCCAGTTTGCCATGCTCTCCGACCCGGAAATCATTTTCGCCGGCGAAACCACCGGTCACTTCCTCTATCGTGATTTCTATAAAATTGACGACGGCCTTCTCGCCGCTCTTCTTTTCCTAAGAGCCTTCGAGGACGATGGCATCGAAGACCAGGTCAACTCCTTAAAGAAAAAGTATTTCGAACTTCCTGAGAAAAACTTTGCCTGTTCCGACCAGATCGCCCCAAACGTTCTCCAAAAGCTGACTGGTTATTACCGGTTGAAAGGGGAATCTGTTTCCCTCAAGGACGGTCTGACAGTCTTTGGGTCTAACTGGCGTTTCAATCTCCGCCAAAGTGCCACCGAGCCATTTTTGAGACTCAATTTTGAGTCTCGTAGCGACTCACAAGCAAGCACCATTATTAACACCATCCAATCCCAGATCGACGCTGCCCAAAAATCGTTAACCCATGAATAGCTATATTCTCCCAATCACCCAAATCACTAAAGACGACGCCGCATTAGTCGGCGCTAAAGCCGCCAACCTGGGCGAGATGCATCACCTGGGGCTTCCAATTCCTCCCGCTTTTGCGCTGACCACCCAATGCTTCAGTGATTTTCTGACTTTCAACCGTCTCTCAGAGCAACTGCGTCTCCTGCTCTCCCAGACCAGTCCGCAAAACCCTGAACACCTTTCCGCCACCCATCGTCTCATCGAGCACCTCTTCATCACCGCTCCTTTTCCCGGCCCGCTGCAAACGATGTTGCCCTCCGCCTACAAATCCCTATCCTCCGCCCCCCTCCCTTCCTTGTTTAAAAATTCGCCTCCCCTGCTCGCCGTGCGCAGCAGTGCCGTCGGTGAAGACTCCCGAGTGAACTCCTTCGCCGGCCAAAATGAAACCTTTCTTGGTGTGCGTGGTGAAGTCGATCTTGCCCTGGCCATTAAAAAATGTTGGGCGTCGGCTTTCTCACCTCGCTCCCTCACCTACCGCCGGTCATTTGGTCTCGACCCGGAAAAGGTCCAAATTGGCGTCGTCGTCCAAACCCTCATCAATTCCGATGTCTCCGGCGTGGTTTTCTCAATTAATCCTGTCACCGGGGACCAGGAAACAATTGTCATCGAAGCCGTCTTCGGCCTTGGCGAGCTTCTTGTCTCCGGCCAAGTCACCCCCGACCACTATGAAGTTAGTCAGAAAACCCGCCGCCTGACCCTTGAGCAGGTCGCCGTCCAGGAGAAACACCTAACCATCAACAATGGACAATTAACCACTCAACCACTCGACAAAATCCGTCAAACAATGCGTAAACTTAACGCGGATCAAATCGAAAAAGTGGTCACTGCCGCAATCAAACTTCAGGACCACTACTATTTCCCCCAGGACAGCGAGTTTGCCTTCCTCGGCTCAAAGATCTATCTTTTGCAAACCCGGCCTATCACCACAATTCATAAACCTGAAAAACCAGCTGCGTCCATTCCCGCCTCTTCCATGGTTCTCCCCACGACAAAACCTTTTCTTCAAGGAAAAGCCCTTGCTCCCGGTCTTCAAACCGGCCACGCCGTCATCATCCATCAGTCCGCCGAAACCTCAAAAATCACTCCAGGGCAAATCGTCATCGCCCCCTCCTTCTTTCCCGAACTGACCGGCTATCTGACCAAAATGAAGGGTCTTGTTCTCGAAACGAGCCCCTCGTTACCTCAAATAAAAGACCTCCACCGGCCACCTTTCCCCATCATCACTAGCGTTCCCAAAGCCACCGAAAAAATCAAAACCAACCAAGCCATCACCGTTGACGGTCAAACAGGCCGGGTGACAATCAACTGACCAATCACGGATACTTTTCTCTCACCTGGGCGGGGGACAAAACCTCGACGATCGAATGGTCATCACCAATAATCGCTACCTGGGCCGTATGTCCTTCATCGTGTGCCAAACTTTTAATATGGATTGCCGGATGAACGCTGCGCCAAAAATAGTAGACAAACTCCTTAATCTGCTCCGGATTCATCCCTTCCCCCTTTTCCCGCAAAACTTTTTCCGCGTCATCCCGCCAGGTGATGGCCATTTCATAGTGGGGGACATAGAGCACATTCAAAAAATCAACAAGACTCCACAACTCTTCATAATCCGCCAGCTTTTCATTAATGTCTCTGGCAAACTGCTTGGCCTCCGGTGTCTCTAATGCCGGGAGGCTCTGATCAAACACGGACCCATCCTCAACCTTCCGAGCTCCGAGCATCCAGCCGTCATAGAAAATAAAATCGGGTTTTCGCCAAACCAACTGCCACCCCCGCGGCAAACTGCTACTTAGCACCACCACCTTGTCCCTTCCGACAAAACAAACATTCCCGTCGTCTCGCCCGAAAACCCGAATCTCCCCCCCCTCGTCCGGAAGAATCTTCTCAACCTCCGCGGGAAACAAATGCTCCTCAAGCGGAATTGCCGCTCCCATATTCTCTGGTGTGGGTATCCTTTGATCACGATACACAACCTCTCGAAGCTTCATCCCTCCCGCTTCCCTAACCATCACCAGACTAGCTCCAGCCGGCGGCACCACCCAGGCAAACCGGTCGCCATCACCCGCATGCGCGCCCTTATCATACTCGGCCACCAAGACAAGCGACCCGGGAGACATATTCTGCAGGGCCCGAAGATTGCCCACCGCCAGTTTAAGATCATGGGTCACCCCCCGGCGGATATACCGCGGGTCTTTTTGCCGAAGCTGGCTAAGTTCCTCATGGGTAATGTAGTGATCATCAATCGACAAACTGACAGAGCCATAACCGAAGTGCGCGAGAAGTTTTTCTAAAATCTCGCCCTGTGTCGTCTTTCCTGCCCCCTGAATCGCCGAAACGCCCACAATGATTCCTCGATCATCACTCCGTCCCTTCTTCAATGTCACCAGGCGGTCAACATAGGGAAGATAATACTTCTGCAGATCAGTCTTAAACTTCGCCAGGTCAATCTCCGGCCGCCTCTTAAAAATCTCCTCAAAAATTGCGCTGTCCTTTTCGCTATCAAATTCCATTTGAGATTAGTCTAGAACTTGTCCCGAGCGAAGTCGAGGGATCAGTCATAAATCTGTGTAAATCGTGTCTTTCTAAAGATGAAACATCAAAACCATTTCGCCCTTTGGTTCTTTAAAATGCGCCATAGCTTCCGAAACCCTTCCGTGCCAAACCTCCTCATAGACTTTCGTCAACTCCCGCGCCACCACAACCTCAATATCACCCAAAACCTCCCCTAGATTTCTCAGATTTTTCTCAAGTTTATAAGGTGAAACATAAAAAATAAAACTCATCGGACACATTTGACTCATAAGACCCAACTTCTCAAACAGTTCCCGTTGATGACTCTCTTTCTCCGGCGGATAACCAAGAAACAGAAACTTGTCCGGCGGCAGTCCCGAAACTGTCAGGGCGGTCACCAGCGCCGTCGGACCCGGAATCGCCACTACCTCAACCCCAGCTTTGAGCGCCTCACGGACCAGTTTGTAGCCAGGATCCGATACTAGGGGAGTGCCGGCGTCGGAAACCAAAGCCACTGCTTTGTCCTGAGCTTGCCGAAGGATCTCGTCAATTTTTGAAACTTCAACTTCATCATAAAGAGAAACCATAGGTTTGTGAGAAATGTCAAAATTCCTTAAGAGCAGCCCAGTGTGCCGCGTATCCTCAGCAATAATGACGTCAGCCTCCCGAAGAACCCGAATAGCTCGGAGAGTAATGTCTTCCAAATTACCGATCGGCGTGGAGACCAGGTAGAGCATAAACGAAATCGCGGGCAGCCTTAAGCAGATGTTGGCGTGAATCCTGATCCTTAAGAACGTGAACGACCGTTGGTAGAACGGACAAACCAATTACCGCTAAAACAATAAGTAAAAAATAATTATCCACCTGTTTTGGCGTAAACCGATCCCGTAAAAACGTCCCGATGCCAAAACCAACCAACGGCATACCCAAACCCCAACCAACTCCGCCAATCAAGTTATACATCAAAAATTTCGGATAATTCATTTTGGCGGCTCCGGCCACAATCGGCGCAAAGGTTCTGATAAACGGCATGAACCGTGCCAGAACAATCGTCTTGCCGCCGTGCCGATCATAAAAAGCCCGCGCTTTCGCAAGATGGCTCTTCTTAAAAAGCCGTGATTCTTCACGCAAAAACAACTTCTCACCGGTTTTGCGGCCAAACCAATAGCCCACCGTGTCCCCGGCAATTGCCGCCAAAACACATAAAACAATAAGAACGGCCAGATTAAGATCGCCCCGGGAAGCAAACAACCCAGCGGTCAGAAGCAAACTGTCACCGGGCAGAAAAAATCCGAACAACAAACCAGATTCGGCAAAAATGATAAAGAAAATCCCGACCAGTCCAAACGTCTTAATTAAAAACTCCGGGTTCAAAAACTCCGTCAAAGCCATGAAGACTAGTATATCAAAGATTGGTCTTGTCCAGAAAACACCAAACCCCCTAATTCCTCAAACATACTTCCGAATTAGGGCCGCCACCTTTCCTTGCACTTGAACATCCGTCGCATAGATTGGCTGCATGGTGGAATTTGCTGGCATCAGCTTCACTTTGCCATCTTCCCGATAGATTCTCTTCAGTGTGGCCAGACCTGATTCAATCAGAGCAACCACAATATCCCCATCTTTGACGTTTTCTTCTTTAACAAGGACAACATAGTCACCGGGAATAATCCCGTCCTCAATCATCGAGTCACCTTTAACCTGAAGAACAAAAGCAATCTTGTTTTTCGGCACCAGATTAGCCGACACTTTAAAAGTCGCCGTTGGGTCGTCATACGGTTCCAGAGGCGAGCCAGCATGAATATAGCCCAGAAGAGGTAGTTCTAAACCAATCGTTGCATCGGCCACAATACCTGTCTCAAACTCCTGGACAATCTCAATCCCCCGAACCTCATTCAGATTCCTTTTAATGATCCCTTTCTTCTCCAGTATCTTGATGTGTTCGTGAACCGTCGCCGGGGATGACAAGCCCATCGCCTGGGCTATCTCCATTAGAGTCGGGGAGTAGCCATACTTCTTTATGAAGTTCTGGACAAATTCCAAAATCTGCCTCTGGCGCTTATAAAGAACAACCGGCATATAATTGATTCGAGACTTGACTCAGGCTACTTAACAAATTATAGTCTTAACATAAACGAAACTAAGCCATAAGTCAACTGATATAAAGACGAACAAAACCAGTCAATTCGCAATGGCCCGGTGAGCAATTAGCAATTGAGGTAAATACTGCGTGCCTGCATTTTAAAGATCCCAGCACGGAGTGCTGTCACCATCATTGCTCATTGCCGATTGCTCATTGCACATTTAATGAGATTCACCCTCAAGTCCGACTATCATCCCACCGGCGACCAGCCCCAGGCCATTGAAAAACTGACCAAAGAGGTCACCGCGGGTAAGACCGATCAGGTGCTTCTCGGAGTGACGGGAAGCGGCAAAACCTTCACCATCGCCAACGTCATCGAACAAGTCCAGAAACCGACTTTAATCATTGCCCACAACAAGACTCTGGCCGCCCAGCTCTATCAGGAATTTCGTGAGTTTTTTCCGGACAACGCCGTCTCGTACTTTGTTTCGTATTATGACTACTATCAGCCCGAAGCCTATATCCCCCGGACTGACACCTACATCGAAAAAGAAACCGAAATCAACGAAGAAATTGACAAGCTCCGCCTCCAGGCCACGACTAATCTTCTCACTCGCCCGGACACCATCGTCGTGGCTTCGGTCTCTTGTATATATAATATTGGTAACCCGGTCGAATACGAAAAATATGTTCTGAATCTTGAAGCTAGCTCCAATGATCAACAATTTAGCAATGTAACAATTAAACAATCATCATCAAGGCAGGACATCCTCCTTCACCTCGTCGACCTTCACTATGACCGCAGCCAATACGAGCTCAAGAGGGGCATGTTTCGCGTCAAAGGCGACACCATCGACATTTTCCCTTCCTATGAAGACTACGCCGTTCGAATCGAGCTCCTGGAAAATCGCATCAACAAAATCTATAAAATTGACCCTGTCTCCGGAACCGTCATCGAACAAATAGACAAATTCGTCCTCTATCCGGCCAAACACTTCATGTCCGACCCCACTAAACACTCTGAAGTCTTTAAACAAATCCGCCACGATCTCGAAATTCAAGTCAAGGCGCTCAAAGACGCCGGCAAAGAACTGGAGGCTCACCGCCTTAATCAGAGAGTTAACTACGACTTGGAAATGATCGCCGAAGTTGGCTATGTCAACGGCATCGAAAACTATTCAAGGTACTTCGACGGCCGTGAGCCCGGCGAAGCCCCCTTCTCGCTCCTGGATTACTTTAATAAGGACTATCTCCTGGTCATTGATGAATCCCACATGACCATTCCTCAGATCCGGGGGATGTATAACGGCGACCGGTCTCGCAAACAAACTCTCGTCGACTACGGCTTTCGCTTGCCCGCAGCTCTGGACAATCGCCCCCTCCGCTTCGACGAATTTCTGCGCCGTAAGGGCCAAACAATCTACACTTCCGCCACTCCCGACGACTGGGAACGCGAGCAAGCGAGTAACGAAACGGTTGAGCAATTAATCCGCCCGACCGGCATCATCGACCCAGAGGTAGAGATTCGTCCGACTCAAGGGCAAATTCCCGACCTCATCAGAGAAATCACCAATCGCGTGGCCAAAGGCCAGCGCGTCCTCGTCACCACCCTGACCAAACGCATGTCCGAAGAGCTCACTGACTACCTTAAGGATCTCAAGGATCCTAAGCCCCTTAAGGTAGCCTATTTGCATTCAGACATTCAAACCCTCGAGCGCAGTTCCATCCTCAAAAAGCTCCGCCTCGGCGAGCATGACGTCTTGGTGGGAATCAACTTATTAAGAGAAGGACTGGATCTTCCCGAAGTCGGTCTTGTCGCCATTCTCGACGCCGACAAAGAAGGCTTTCTCCGCTCCGAAGTCTCCCTCATTCAGACCATGGGCCGGGCAGCCCGAAACATTGACTCTAAAGTCATTCTCTACGCCGACGTCATAACCGGTTCGATTGACAGGGCGGTTAAAGAAGTCCGCCGGAGGCGCGAAATTCAGGACCAGTGGAACAAAGACCACAACGTCACCCCTGTTTCTGTCAGCAAACCCATTCGCGAGGACGTTCTGAATGAAAGCACACCAAATAAGTCCAATTGGACCAATAAGCCCAACTCCTTCGGCGTTCTTCTCGATTCGGAAATTGCTGACATCAACCCCGAAGAGCTTCTTCCTGACCAGAAAAAAGAGTTAACTAAAGTGCTTGAAAGAAGAATGAAAGAAGCCGCCAAAATCCTCGACTTCGAAGGCGCGACATTCTATAGGGACTATTTGAAAAAACTAATCTAAACCCTCCAATTATGAGCTGATGCCATTCCCCGTGACCCACCAATAGCAATACCAAAAGGAGGGTAGATTATCGCAATAACTAGAGAGCTTGCCTCAATCACAAATCGTCTTCTATTACGCAAATCACTGCCAGTGGGCCTTTCTGGAAGAAATGGATTACCTTCAACATGATCAGAGTTCGTAACGAAAAATTCTGTTGACTTGTGGTCAAGGTAAGTCCCAATAATATAAGCCATGGCTGATAATATCTGTAGCTCTTGATAATTAGGAGCTCCATTTGAAAGCCAAATGCCTCCAAACGCTGCCACCACAAAACTAAAACCAATGTGAACTTTCGAATCCAAAATATGACCGGTAGGTTCGTAAACGAAGTGCAACACTTCTAGCTAGAATACGTCTAGAAAGGAGGTGTTGACGATGCGAACCTACAGACATCT